>Ga0116166_1000017_pt1 | contig 147998 bp, 134 predicted proteins | sample AD_JPNMR2_MetaG_FD_89884 | JGI IMG/M metagenome (GOLD analysis project Ga0116166, IMG submission 89884) | Active sludge microbial communities of municipal wastewater-treating anaerobic digesters from Japan - AD_JPNMR2_MetaG | ecosystem: Engineered > Bioreactor > Anaerobic > Digestate | place...
CGCAAGAGCGGCGACACGCTGGACGGAGACCTCGTCGTCTTCGGCGGGAACGCCTCCATCGAAGCGGACGCGCTCGTGAAAGGGAGCATCGTCATCTTCGGCGGAAACATTCGGCTGGACGGCGCGTTGACGGGCGACCTGGTCCTCATCGGCGGGGCGGGGTCGCTGGGCGAAGAGGCCGTGGTGAAAGGCGACCTGGTGACGGTGGGCGGCGCGGTCAACCGCGCCGAGGGAGCGCGCGTCGAGGACAGACCCGCAACGAAGGCGCCATCGAGATCCCCATCCCGCAAATCCCGAAGGCGACCGCCCTCCCCGACAAGCCGGTCCCGACGACCCCGTCTGTGGCTGGTCCCAAATTCGACTTCGACCCGTTCGGCTCGGCGTTCGGCGTGCTGGGACAGGCGATCTTCATCGCCGCGCTGGCGATGGCGCTTTCGCTGTTCATGCGCCCGCAGATGGAGCGCGTCGCGGACGAATTGGTCCGCCAGCCGTTGACGGCGGCAGGCGTGGGCTTGTTGACCGCGCTCGTCTCGCCGGTGGCGGTCGTGCTTATGATCCTGACCGTCATCCTCATCCTGGCTATACCGTTCTTTGCGCTGGCGCTGGCGCTGGCCTGGCTGTTCGGACTGGTCTCCATCGGCATGGAGGCGGGAGAGCGCTTCAGCCGCGCGGTGGGACAGAACTGGCCGCCGGTGTTGACGGCCGGGTTCGGCGCCTTCCTGATGACGCTCGTCGTCCAGGGCATCGGGCTCATCCCCTGCGTCGGCTGGCTGGTCCCGTTCTTCGTCGGCGCGGCGGGAATCGGCGCGGTGACGCTGACCCTGCTCGAGACGAGGAAACGGCCGAGGGCGGCCGCGCCCGCGCCGGGTCTGGATGAACCGCTGCCCCCGGCGTCGTGACCGTCCGTTGTGTTAGAATCCGACCTGCTCCGAAAAAGTCGCGGGGCAGGTTTTTTTATCTCTCTGAAAGGCTCCCGCATGTCCCCCAAAAAAGATTCATGGAACACGCCCATCCACGCCGCCCCGCCGCCGATCATCCGCATCTCCGGCGCGCACCGCGAAATGGGACGGCAATTCGGCGAGGCCGCCAAAAGGCAGATCACGCACAGCATTGGCAACGCCAAGGTCCTGCTGGAACAGGCCTACTCCGAACTCGCGCTCACCTGGGAGGGCGCGCAGATCCAGGCGCGCAAGTTCATCCCGTTCGCGCAGGAAAAATATCCGCAATATGTGGACGAGATCCAGGGCATGGCTGAGGGCGCGAAGGTGTCGTTCGACGACCTGTGCGTGCTGCACGCCATGGAAGCCGTGACGATGGACGCGCTCCATCTTTCGCGCTGCACCAGTTTCGCGGTGAACGAACAGCGCACGGCAGACGGTCACGTGCTGGGCGCGCACAACGAAGACTGGCTGCCCGAAGACGAGGACGACGTGATGGTGATCCACGCCACGCCAAAGGACGAGCCGCCGTATCTCGCCATGACGTACGGCGGGTTGCTGCCCAACATCGGGTTCAACGCCTACGGGATCGCGCAGTTCTGCGATTCGGTCTACCCCAACGATTCGCGCATCGGCATCCCGCGCATTCTCGTCTCGCGCGCGGTGCTGGCCGCGAAGACGCCCGGCGAAGCGATCCGCGCCGCGCTCGTGCCGCACCGCGCCGCGGGATACAACCATCTCATCGTCCATGAAAGCGGAGAGATCTACAGCGTGGAAGTCTCGGCGCGCAAGTTCGCCATCCTGTACGGTGACGACGGTTATATGGTCCACACCAATCACTTCCTGGACCGAACCATGAAAACCATCGAGAAAGACCCCGAAGAACTCATTTCCTCGCGTGTGCGTTATTTCCGCGCCCTGCGGCAGGTGAAACACGAGACGAGCCACACTGCCAAGACCCTGCAAGCCGTCCAGCGCGATCACGCCAACTTCCCCGACTCCATCTGCAACCACGCCATTGACAGCAAAGCCCCGCTCGACCGCGAGAAGACCATCAACTCGCTGATCATTGACCTGACCGCCCGCGAGATGCACATTGCCTGGGGAAATCCGTGCAAGAATCCGTACCACACGTATCATCTGGACGCGTGAGGCGGGACGGCGGTCAGCGCTCACTAGTGGGGCTGGCGATAGAGATCGTGAGCCTGGATGTAGTCGTACACAGAGACGGGGAGAAAATAGCGGAATTCGAGCCCGACGGCGATGCGGCGGCGGATCTCGCGCGAGGCGATCTGCAGGAGGGGCGCGTCTACAAAACGCGTCTTTTCCGTCACGCCGGGGATGACCGCGTCCAGCGTGGCGAGTTGGACGGATTCGCCCGGGCGGCGCATCACGCCGATCTCGCGGCAGGCCGTCACGAGGTCCGCCGGACGATGCCAGGCCGCCAGGCCGCGCAGAGAGTCGGAGCCGAGAAGCAGGATCAAATTTCCGCCGGGGAATTGCCTTTGCAGAATGTCCAGCGTGTCCACCGTGTATTGCGGCGCGGGACGGGAAAATTCAATGGTGGAAAGTTCGAAGGCAGGTTCGTCCGCGATCGCCAGGCGCACCATCTCCAGCCGGTGAGAAATATCGGCCATCGAATTGCCGATCTTGTGCGGCGAACGCGGCGTGATGATCCACAACACGCGGTCGAGGCGCAGCTGGCTGCGCGACTCGCTAGCCAGGATCAAATGCCCAAGATGAGGCGGATCGAATGTCCCGCCAAAAACGCCAATCCTTTCAGACATGGGTAGAAGTATATCGTATCCCGCCGTTTTTTTTCGGGGCAATTCGGTATAATAAAATCATGGACACCAAAACCCGATATGAAGAACTCGTCCGCGAACTGAGTTACCACTTCCACCGTTATCACGTTTTGGATGATCCTGTCATCAGCGACGCGGAATACGACAAACTCTACAACGAACTCAAGCGGATCGAGACCGCGCATCCCGACTGGATCACTCCCGACTCGCCCTCGCAGCGCGCGGGACCCAAAGCGGCCGACCGTTTCGAGAAGGTCCGCCACCCCGCGCCGATCCTCTCGCTCGCCAACGCCTTCGGCGCGGACGAGGCGCGCGCCTGGTACGAGCGCGTCCGCAAACTGGACGACCGCGTGGAAAAGGCCAGCTTCGTCGTTGAGCCGAAGATAGACGGGCTGTCGGTCATCCTGCATTACCGCGACGGACTCTTCGAGCAGGGCGCGACGCGCGGCGACGGGGAAGTGGGCGAGGACATCACCGCGAATTTGCGGACGGTGCGCGCGATTCCCCTTCGAATACCAGTAATCAGCGATCAGTTTTCAGTCATCAGTAATCAGTATTCAGTTCCGAAGAATTTGGTTGTGCGGGGCGAGGCGTTCATTCCGATTGAAGATTTTGAAGAACTCAACAAGAAACTGGAAGAGGCGGGCGAGAAGACGTATTTGAATCCGCGCAACACCGCGGCGGGATCGCTGCGCCAACTCGATCCCGCGCTGACGGCTTCGCGCCCGATCACTCTGCTGGTGTATCAGATCGTCCACGCGGAGGGCGGGACGGTCCCGACCAGCCAATGGGAGATTCTGCAATATCTCAAGTCGCTCGGTTTCCCCGTGACGGACGCGGCGCGGCGCTTCGACGACATCGAGTCTGCCATCGCCTACACCGCGACGTGGGACAAACGCCGCGACGAACTGCCCTACGAAGCCGACGGCATGGTCATCAAGATTGACGATCTCACGCTCGCGGCGGAACTTGGCTTCGTCGGCAAAGACCCGCGCGGCGCGATCGCGTTCAAATTCCCGGCGCGCGAGGTGACGACCATCCTCGAAGACATCGGCGTCGCCGTCGGGCGGACGGGCGTGTTGACTCCCTACGCCATCCTGAAAGCCGTGGAGATCGGCGGCGTGATCGTGGAACGCGCCACCCTGCACAACTTCGACTACATCGCCGAGAAGGACATCCGCATCGGCGACCGCGTCCTCGTCAAGCGCGCGGGCGAAGTGATTCCCTACATCATCGGTCCCGTCGTGGATGCGCGCACCGGCTCAGAGAAGGTCTACCAGCCGCCGGGCGTTTGTCCCGCGTGCGGGCAGCCCGTGGAACATTTCGAGGGCGAGGTGGCCTGGTACTGCGTCAACGCGGCGTGCCCCGCGCAATTGGCGCGCAACGTGGAGCATTTTGTCTCGCGCGGCGCGATGGATATCGTCGGCATGGGGACGAAGATCGTCGAGAAGTTGATCGAGGCGGACAAGATTCGGGACGCGGCGGATATTTTCACGCTCACGCGCGCCGACATCCTCGAGGCGGTCACCAAGAAGGAGCGCAAGACCGAGAAGGAACCGCCTGGCAAGATCGCGGACAACCTGCTGGCGTCCATCGCCGAATCGTCGAAGCGGCCGCTGAACCGCGTGATCACCGCGCTCGGAATCCGCGGCGTGGGCGAAGTCAGCGCGGCGGACCTGGCGCGGCAGTTCGAGAATCTGGACGCGCTCTCCGCCGCCAGCGCGGACGACCTCCAGCGAGTCGAGGGGATCGGTCCCAACATCGCCGAGGGAATTGTGGATTGGTTCGGGCGCGAGGCGAATCAGACAGTGTTGAAGAAATTGAAAAAGGCGGGGGTGTGGCCGAGTAGTCAGTTATCAGTGATCAGTGACCAGTTGCCTGGCGCGTTCGCGGGGTTGACCTTCGTCATCACGGGGACGCTCCCCGCCTGGTCACGCGAGGAGGCGAAAGCGTTCATTGAATCCCACGGCGGCAAAGTCACAGACAGCGTCAGCAAGAAGACGAGTTATCTCGTGCTGGGAGAGAATCCCGGCTCGAAGTTCGAGAAGGCGAAGGCGCTGGGAATCAAAATCATCGGCGAAGAGGAATTGAGGAAGATGGCATAAAACCCAGAAGGGGTGATATATCATTACAAACCTTTTGGCGCGGATCTGGCCGATCACGCGGACGAACACGGATGTTTTTAGAAAAAATCCGTGCAGATCCGTCAAATCCGCGCAATCTGTGCGCCGAATCACGGCGCTTCGCAACGAACCTGCAAAGTCCGATGTTCGATAGAAATTTCCTGTGATAAAATCCCGCCCGACTTAAACGCAAAGGACGCCCTGGGGGAGCATCAAGCCTTTGCGAAATTACGATTTTCGGAGAACAACTCATGCCAAGAAGAAGTCTCGCTCGCCTCTACAAGGACGAGTTCTCTGGCTATTCGCCTGCCAAATTTCAACAGGACCTGCTCGCCGGTCTCACCGTGGCCGCGGTGGCGCTTCCGCTCGCGCTCGCGTTCGGCGTCGCCTCGGGAGCCACCGCCGCGGCGGGCCTCGTCACCGCCATCCTCGCGGGCCTCGTCATGGGATTGCTCGGCGGCGCACCCTATCAGATCAGCGGGCCCACAGGCGCCATGTCCGCGGTGCTGATCGTGCTGGTCGGCCGCTACGGCCTCGAAGGCATCTGGATGGCAGGCCTGCTTTCAGGCGCGCTCCTGCTCGTCATCGGCCTGCTGCGCCTCGGCCGCTTCATCGCCTTCATCCCCTCGGCCGTCATCAGCGGCTTCACCTCGGGCATCGCCCTCATCATCTTCATCGGGCAAATTGACAACTTCCTCGGCGTCAAGACTCCCGCTGCCGACACCGCCGCGCAAAAACTGCTCGGATATTTCCACGGCGGATTCACCCCCGACCTCCACGCGCTGACCATCGGACTCGTCGTCATCCTGACCATGCTGCTCTGGCCGACGAAATGGAACGCGCGCTTCCCCGCTTCGCTCCTCGGACTCATCCTCGCCACGCTTCTTTCCTCGACGTTAGGCTGGCCGGCCCAAACGATCGGCGACATCCCCCAGACTCTTTTCCTCGCCGACCGCCTCAGCCTCTCTCACATCCCGTGGACGAACCTCCCCGACTTCATTGCGCCCACGCTGACGATCACCGCGCTCGGCGCGGTCGAAAGTCTCCTGTGCGGCGCGGTCGGCTCAAACATGACGGGCGTCCGCCTGCAAGCCAACCAGGAATTGGTCGCGCAGGGCATCGGCAACATGATCATCCCGTTCTTCGGCGGCGTCCCCGCCACGGCGGCCATCGCGCGCTCCAGCGTGGGAATCAAATCGGGCGGACAGACGCGTCTCGTCAGCGTCGTCCACGCGGTGGGACTGCTGCTCTCGATGTTCCTGCTCGCGCCGTTCATGGCGAAGATCCCGCTCGCCGCGCTGGCCGGCGTCCTGATGGTAACCGCCGCCCGCATGAACGAGTGGCCTGCGATCAAATTCATCTTCGGCAAACGCTTCAAAACCGACATGATCGCCTTCACGATCACCATGCTCGCCACCATCGTCCTCGACCTGACGCAAGCCATCCTCATCGGATCGTTTCTCGCCGGCGCGGTCTTCCTCAACAAGATCGCCAGCATTGACATTGACGTGCAGGAAGTGAACCGCGAAAAACTCCGTCAGCGCGGCATCGAGACGGCGGAAAAATGCCGGCACGTGCGCGTCGCGTTCCTCACCGGTCCGCTCTTCTTCGCCGCGACGGGACAGTTCAACGAGGCCTTCCAGAATCTCGGCGACACCCACGCCTTGATCCTCTCCATGCGCGGCGTCCCGTTGATTGACCCCGCGGGGCTGGAGGCCATCCATCGTCTCGACGAACGGCTGGAAAAGCAGGGCGGCGTCCTCATGTTCGCGGGAGTCCATAACAACACCTATAACATGATGAAGCGCGGCGGGCTGGTGGAACACATCGGGGAGGAAAATTTCTTTTGGTCCAGCGACCAGGCCATCGTCGAGGCCGAGAAGCGGGGTTGTCGATTCTGCTGACGGTTCGGAAACCCGTTTTCCCGGAAGACGGGGCTCTACGTTGAAGTCATCGGATATAATGGGGCAATCCCCGCTCAGGAGTTCCGAATGGATTTCGAGAATACCAACGACTCTGTCACCCGACGCATCCAGGCTTTTACCGACCGCGTCTCAACGCTCAAATCAAACGACCTTTATTTTTATAACCAGCCTGTGGAGGAGATCCTCCCCGGGATGAAGGTGCGCGTCTACGGGCGCGAGATGGGCATGTACGCCTCGTACTCCTACCTCGGGCTGATCAACCACCCGCGCATCAACGCCGCCGCCAAAGCCGCCGTGGACAAATTCGGGACGGGGACGAACGGCGTCCGCACGCTGGCTGGCACGCTGACCATTCACAACGAACTCGAAGAGACGATCGCCAACTTCAAACACGCCGAGGCCGCCGTCACCTACTCTTCGGGCTACGCCACCAACCTGACCGTCGTCTCGACTCTCATGGGCCGCGGCGATTACGTCTTCTCGGACAAGTTGAACCACGCCTCCATCGTGGACGGCTGTCTCATGTCGGGGGCGGAGTTCCGCCGCTTCCGTCACAACGACATGGCGCATCTCGAAACCCTGCTCAAGAACGCGCCCGCGGACGCCGCCAAACTCGTCATCGCCGATTCGGTCTTCAGCATGGACGGCGACATCATTGACCTGCCCAAACTGGTCGAAGTCTGCAAAAAGCACAATGCCTGGCTGATGATTGACGAGGCGCATTCTTTGGGCGTGCTCGGCAAGACCGGTACGGGCATCGAAGAACACTTCGATATGTTCGGCTCAATTGACATCAAAATGGGCACGCTCAGCAAGACCATCCCCTCCGTGGGCGGATACGTCGCCGCGAAGAAAGAGATCATCCAATATTTCCGTCACGCCAGCCGCGCGTACATTTTCTCTGCCGCGCTGCCGCCCGCGCAAGCCGCGGCCGCGAACGAGGCTTTCAAAGTGATCCTGGACGAGCCCTGGCGCATCGAACGTCTCAACCAGAACACCAAACAGTTCATCGGCGGGTTGAAGAGTCTTGGCTTCGACACCATGCTGACCGAGACCGCCATCGTCCCCGTGCTGTGCGGCGAGGACGAGAAGGCCTTTGCCCTGACGCGCGAGTGCCAGCACAACGACGTCTTCGTCCTGCCGGTCGTCTCGCCCGCCGTCCCTGAGGGGCTCGCGAGACTGCGCGCCACCGTCACCGCCGCGCACGATCCGAGCGAGATCGAACGCGCCATGGATGTTATCGGCGAGGCGGGGAAGAAGTTGGGGATTATTAGGTAGAGGGTAGAGAGCAGGGAGTAGAGAACAGAGAGCAGGAAGCAGAGAGCAGTCCGCCGAACGGTGGACTGTCTTTTTATGTCGGCAACCATTCAACCTTAATAAACGAGGTCACGAAATCACGCCCCCGCGTTTTTTCTCGCCGCCTGCCATAACCCGAAGCGGAATCCCAGCCAGCCCAGCGCGAGTCCCGTCAGCGCGTCGAGGATGTAATGCTGTCCCGTCAACACGGTCGAGACGGAGATGAGCGCGATGATGAGAATCCACAGCCAGCGCCAGCGCGGGGCGTAATGGACTCCAAACGCGGCGATAAGCATGCTCACGTAGTTGTGTCCGCTGGGCAGCGCGGCATGCGTCCCGCCGGTCAATTGGACGAAGCGCAGCAGGGCGGAGAAAACGTCCGCGCCGCTGACGAGGGGCAGGTCCACATAGGTCGGGAAAAGGACAAAAGTCGCCGCGCCGATGGAAACGACGAACAACGAAGCCGCGATCGCCGCCCGGAAGGCGCGGTCGTCCAATTTAAACAACGCCCAATAGACGCCGAACGCCCAAAACAGGAACGTGAAATAATACGGTATGACCCAAACGGGATTCGTCGGCAGCGGCTCGAACGGAAGTTTCGGCGCGATCCCGCCGCTCGTCGCCTGGCTGGCAGGGATGTAAACGCTTTGGATGGCCGCCGCCGCGAGCAGCCAGAGCAGACGTTTCGCAAAAGGGATTTTGCCCACGACTATTCCGCCCCCGCCTCGGCCGCCGCGTCCGCCCCGGAATCGTGGACCTGGACTCGAAACAAATGGAACGCCCTCTGCACGGCGGGACCGATCAACACCGCGAAGACCAGGGTCCCGACTCCCGCCGGTCCACCGAGCGCCCAGCCCAGAAAAAAGACGCCGACTTCAATGATGCCGCGCGCCACGCGCAGACTTAAGCGGCTGGCGCGCTGGACCGCCAGCATCAGCGAGTCGCGCGGACCCGCGCCCGCGTTCACACCGATGTAGACCGCGCTGGCGACTCCCTGCACCGCCACCGATCCGAGCAGCATGACCGCCTGCAACAACAGGGCGCCATGCACGGAGGGGATCAGCCACAGAAACAGGTCCTCCCACGGCCCGATGAAGAGAATGTTGAACAGCGTCCCCCAGCCGACCGGCTCGCCCAGCGCCATCGCAATGACCAGCACCGTGAAGCCCACGATGACCGTCAGCGTGCCGGGAGTGAGTCCCGTCCGCTGCGAGATCGCCACTTCCAGCACAGACCAGGCCCCGGTCCCGAGGTTGCCGCGGATCATCAACGCCAGCGACAAACCGAAGAGGGCGAACCCGAACTGGATGATAAGAAAGTCACGCGGAAATGTTTTCCATTGGATTGATTTAAACATAGTCACGGATAATACCACCTGTGTTAAACTTGCGCCATGTCATATTTTGAAGTCCGCCGCGACGGATTCCTCATCAGCGCCGACCCGGCCCGCCTCGACTTCGACGTGATTTGCGATTTCCTGAACCGCGCCTACTGGGCGCAGGGACGGCCGCGCGCCGCCGTCGAGCGCGCCTTCGCCCACTCGCTTCCCTTCGGACTGTACGACGGCTCCCGCCAGATCGGCATGGCGCGCGTCCTCAGCGACCAGGCCGTCTTCGCCTACCTGATGGACGTGTTCATCCACGAGGATTACCGCGGCCGCGGACTGGGGAAATGGCTGGTCGAAACCGTCCTCTCGCACCCCGACGTGAAAAACGCGCGCCGCTGGATGCTCGCCACCGACGACGCGCACGGGCTATATGCCCGTCACGGATTCACCCTGCTCCATGAGCCAACGCACTGGATGGAGCGCCTGAGACCGTACCCCGACGAGGGACAGCGTTGATCGCCTGTCATTTTCCCAACGCCAGTTTCACCGCCTCGTACACGTTCAAAATCCCATAGCCGTACGCGGCGTTGGGGACGCCGCCCTCGAAACAGCCGTAAGCCGTATCCCCGCGATACGACTGCGCCGATTGGATCAGAATCTGCTCCGTGCGGTCAATATCGCCGATTAAGTCCGGGGCAACCGACCACAGCAGCGCCACCGCGCCCACCGCGTGCGGACCGGCCATCGAAGTGCCGCTCATCAAACCATACGTGCCTTGCGGCGTGGACGACAAAATCGCCATCCCCGGCGCGACGATGTCGGGCTTCATGCGTCCCGAACCGTCCGCCGTCACCGGGCCGCGGCTGGAGAAGAACGCCATATCGCCGCGCTCGTCCACCGCGCCGACCGAAAAAACCGAGCCGTACAACGCCAGCGGGTCTTTCACTGTGTTGCAGTTCGGACCATCATTCCCTGCGGAGACAACCACGAAGATCCCCGCCGCGCGTAAATGCTCCGCGGCGGCCTGCAACGCGGTCGGATCGCAGCCTTCCAATTCGGGACAGCCCCACGAGTTGTTCAACACGTGCGCGGCTTTCGTCGGGTCGCCGTCCGTGAAAGGATCGCCGCCCTGCGGAAACGGCGCCAGCATGAACTGCATGCAGTCCAGGTACAACGCCGGGTTGCCGAGATTGCGGTCGAGGTTGACGCACCCGATCCACTGCGCGTCGGGCGCGATTCCGATCCCGCCCCTGCCGAGGATCGTCCCCAGCGTGTGCGTGCCGTGACCGCCCTCGTCGTTGGGACTGGCGGTCGCGTCCCACGGGTCGAACCAGTTGTAATCGTCCCCGCCGCCCGCGTGACCTCGATACTGGTCGCGGATCGCGGGATGACTCCCGTCCGCGCCGCTGTCCGACTGCCCGACGACGATCCCCGCGCCGCGCGCGCCGAACTCCTCCCAGACCTTGTCCGCGCCGATCATTTTGATGTTCCACTGCGGCTCGCCGCTGACCGACGAGTCGCTGCCGCGATTGGGCGAATCAGGCGGGATGGGACGCAGGCGCGGGCTGGGGATGACGCGGTCCACCTCGGGACGCGTCATCATATACAGGCGGACGAGCGTCCCGCCCTGAACCTCGATGGCGTTGACGAGATAATAGGACGTGTATTTCACGCCGAAACGGTCGAGCGCGGAACGGACCTGCGCCTGCGACTCGTCCGCGTGCGCGGTCAACTGCCGGTAGGCGAACGTGAGCCGCTCGTTCCGGTCTTCAATGTCCGCCGCCGCGGAAATATCCGCCTGGCCCTTGAAGATGACGAAGATTCGGTCGCCGTAGAAACCCGGATGGCCCGCGCCGAAATACAGCGCGGCGAGTCCCAGCCACAACAGCGCCGCGCCGACGACCGACGCGGGTTTGCGCCAGCCCGACTCGGACGCGTTCTTGAACGCCGCGCGGACGATCCACGCGGCCACGCCGAGCGCCGCGCCAGCGGCCAGCGCTCCAGACGCGGCGCCGAGGCCAATTCCCGTGAAGTCGCCGAGAATGATACTTAACTCGGTCGGGTCAATGAACGCGAAGGCGGCCGCGGCTGCCAGCCCGGTGAGCAGCGTCCCGCCCGCGAGGGAGGGCATCAGCGCCGCAAGCGCCAGCGCAAAAGGCGGCAGCGCCAGAAGCAGGATCAACTGTCCGCCGTCGTAGCCGAGCGCCGAAGCCAGCAGCGACAACACGCCGAGAATCCCGAACGCGTCGAGGAGGAGGTGTCCCGTCGTCGGGCGGTAGAGGAGGGAAGCAAACAGGCCGAGAGAAAGCCCGGAGAGGAGAGCCAGCCCAAAGTCCGCGGGCGAACCGAGCGCGCCCGCCTTTGCCAGCGGGAAGATGCCCAGCGCGGCGATCATCAACGCGGCGGGCGCGGCGCGTCCGTTCCATCCCATCTTGTTGAAACGCCAGACGAGTCCCGCGCCGACGAGACAGAGGAGAGTCTGCGACAGCGCGCCCAGCTGGTCGTTGTTCGGGCCGAACAGCCGCAGTAGCGCGGCGGGGAATCCGACCAGCGCGGCGATCAGCCAGCCCGCGAAGATCGGGCGGTAACGTTCGTCCCGCGTGGCGTACCACAGCGCCGCGCAGATGAACGCGACGATCACGGTTTGCACGACCAGCGCGCCCGCGTCGAGAAGCGCCGCGCGGCCGAGGCTCGTCATCATGGAGATGGTCTGCGCGAAATACCAGGCGACGAATTGAAAGATCAGCGTCCCGCAAAAAAACGACAGCGAAAACGCCGCGAGCAAAACCGCGGTGATGCCGAAGCGCGGTTTCGCCGGGACAGGTTCGGTTGGAACGGCGACGGGCTCGGATATTTCTGTCATGAGGCCTCCGAACAAAATTATATCGCAGGCTGGTATACTGGCCGCATGCCCATCACTCTCAAACCGGGGCGCGAAAAAAGCCTGCTGCGGCGCCATCCCTGGATTTTCTCCGGCGCGGTCGCTCGCGTGGACGACGAACCCGCGTCGGGCGCGACCGTGGACGTACTCTCCTCGAAAGGCGACTTCCTCGCCCGGGCCGCGTACTCGCCTCATTCCCAGATCCGCGCCCGCGTCTGGACCTTCGACGACGAGCCGGTGGACGCGGAGTTCTTCCGCCGAAAGATCCGCGCGGCGCTTGATACACGTGACAAGTTACAGGTTACAAGTTCCTCGGACTCGTATCGTTTGGTGTATGCCGAGTCGGATGGACTACCGGGCTTGATCGTGGATCGTTATGGCGAGGCGCTCGTCCTGCAATCGCTGACGACGGGCTCCGAATTCTGGAAGCAAACGATTGCAGACATCCTGCTCGAAGAAACGGGCCTATCCGCGATCTACGAGCGCTCGGACGCCGACGCGCGCGAATTGGAAGGTTTACCCCCTGCCACGGGTTTGTTGCGCGGTGAAATCTCCAATCTCCAATCACCAATTACCATCCACGAACACGGCTTGAAATTCGCCGTCAACATTGCCGAGGGTCACAAGACCGGCTTCTACCTCGACCAGCGCGCGAACCGTCTGCGCGTGCGCGAACTGGCGGAGGGCCGCGAGACGCTGGACTGTTTCTGTTACACGGGCGGGTTCACGGTCAACGCGCTGGCGGGAGGGGCAAAGTCGGCGCTGTCGGTGGACTCGTCCGCCGGGGCGCTGGCGTTGTGCAGGGAGAATATCGCCTTGAACGGTTTGGACGCCGCGCGGCATTCGTCTCTCGAAGGAGACGCGTTTCAACTCCTCCGTAAATTCCGCGACGAGGGCCGCGCCTTCGACATGGTGATCCTCGACCCGCCCAAATTCGCTCCCACCGCCGCCCACGCGGAGAAGGCGGCGCGCGCCTACAAGGACATCAACCTGCTGGGATTTAAGTTGCTTCGTCCGGGGGGATTGCTGGTCACGTTCTCGTGTTCGGGCGGCGTGGACGCGGGGTTGTTCCAGCGCGTCGTCGCCGCGGCCGCGTTGGACGCGGGCGCGGACGCGCAGATCGTCGAGCGTTTGTCGCAGGCCGCGGACCATCCCGTGGCGTTGAATTTCCCCGAGGGGACGTATCTGAAGGGGCTGGTGTGCCTGAAGCGTTAGTCTGTTTCGTTCAGGCACATTTCCAGGAATACCTCGGCCACTTCGGGGTCGAATAGTTTGCCGCTGTTTTCGCGGATGTAGTTTTGCGCCTCGGCCTTCGTCCACGCTTTGCGGTAGGGACGGTCGCTGGTCAGCGCGTCGTACACGTCCACCACCGCGAAGATGCGCGCCGCCAGCGGGATCTGTTCGCCCGCCAGCCCAAACGGATACCCGCTCCCGTCCCAGCGTTCATGGTGCAGGTAGGGAATATCCAAAGAGCGGCGCAGGTAGGAAATGGGCCGCAGCATCTCGGAGGCGAAGACGGGATGTTTGCGCATGACCGCCCATTCCTCCTCCGTCAGGTCGCCGGGCTTGAGGAGGATGTTGTCGGGGATCCCGATCTTGCCGATGTCGTGCAGGAGCGCGCCGCGGCGGAGGTGGACGATCTCATCGCCCATCATCCCCATGGCTCGGGCCAATTCCACGGCCCTTGAAGTGACGCGCTGGGTATGTCCCTCCGTTTCCTGGTCGCGCAGGTCCATGGCGCGCGACCAGCCCTCGATGGTGGCGTCGTAGGCCAGGCCCAGTTCCAGGTTTGAACGCTGGATGCTTTCGAATAGTTGCGCGTTGTCAATGGCGATGGCAACCTGGCCGGCCATGGTTTCGAGCAGGTCCTGCCATTCGGGATCGGTCGGCAGCGGCGAGCGATGGAATACCTCCAGGACGCCCTTCACCTCGCCCTTGCTGACGAGCGGGACTCCATAGTATTCCAGGAAATTCTCGTCCGCCAGCATGGAGGAGCGCAGGAAGGCGTCTCCGATCTGGCTCAGGTCAGAGATGTGCATGACGCGGCGCTCGAGGGCGGCCTTGCCGGCCTGTCCATCCCCGAGACGGAGGCTGGCAGATTCGATCTCGCGCGTGCGGAAGCCGCGCCCGGCGGCAAATTCCAGAAGCTGCAAAACGGGGTCCAGGATCAACACGTCGGCGGCGTCCACGTTCAATTGGGCGATGGTATGGCTGATGACGGTATTCAGGATCGGCCGCAGGTCGAAAGAAGAGGCGATGACGCGGTCCACTTCGCGCAGCGATTGCAGGTTTTGCAGGCGGCGTTCGGTCTCTTTGCGCAGGCGCGCCGAGCGGATCGCCCCGGCCGCCTGGGCCGCGAAGAGCGAGAGCAGGCGTTCATCGCGATCGGTGAAAGTGCGCTTGGAATCGCCGACTTCCTCGACAGCCAGCACGCCGATCAGTTCCCCGCTGTGAAGCATGGGCGTTTCAAGGATAGCGTGAACCTTCAAGTCTTTGAAGACGCCGTCGCCGCGTTCCCAGGCGGAATAATCGTCCATGCGCATGGGTTGGCGGTTTTGGGCCACGCGTCCCGCCAGGCCTTCTCCCAGGTTCAGCCGCGTTCCGATGGGGGCGGCTTCATGCGTGGAGGTCGCCAGTCTCAGATCGCCAGCCGCAGAGTCGTACAGATACATCCCGCCGCCGCCCGCGCCCAGCAGTTTCGTCGCGCTGATCACGATGGTTTGCAGAAGGTCGGGCAGGTCGTGTTCGCCGGAGATGGCGGTCATGGTCTCGTAGAGGGACTCGAATTCGCCCGCGCGGCGCTGGGTCTCTTCGTAGAGGTTCATCCGCTGGAGGGCGCTGCCCGTCATTTCCGCCAGGGTGTTCAACAGGCGGATCTCGTCGCGGCTCACTTCGCGTTCGGCGGGAACCGCCACCAGCAGCACGCCGAGAATCCGGTCCACCGAGCGGATGGGGATGCAGGCGCCTCCCCAGCCGGGCGGCAATCGGCTGCTGTTCTCCGGCAGGGTTAACGGGTCGCTGATGAAATCGCGGGTGACGTGGATATCCCCGCTGGCGAAGACATTTCCAAAAATGCCTTCGCCAGGCTGGAGCGGCAACTCGCTGAACTCTGAAAGCCAGCCGCGGGCGGCGGCGCGGTGCAGTTTGCCGGTGCCTTCGTTCCACAGGCTGATGGCGCCGGTGGGCATTTTCAGCGCAGTCAGCGTTTCCTCCAGCACGATCGCCAGCATTTCCGTCTGATCCGAAATGGCGCGCAGGACGATCGAGATGCGGTTGACGGTCTCCAGTTCGGCGACGCGCTTGCGGGTCTCTTCGAAGAGGCGGGCATTTTGAATGACGGCGGCCATTTGCGCGGCCAGCGTCTCCAGCAGGACGCGATGCTGCTCATTGAAGGCGTCTGGCTGGTAGGACTCGGCGGCCACCATGCCGACGATCTTACGATCTTCCCGCAGCGGCACGGCCAGGATGGAACGGATGCGTTGTTCCGTGCCAAAACGGACGCCGGAGGAGCCCGTTTGCAGGTTGTCGTGGATGAACAACGATTTGCCCTCGCTGATCACTTTTCCGCTCAACCCCGTCCCGCGCGGGATGGTCCGAGGCGGGAAGGTCTGGCCGCTGTCGTAAAGATAAACGGCCTGGTAATCGCCGCTGGCCTCGTCTGCCAGAACGATGACAAAGGCCTCGCAGGGCATGATCTGGAAGACCGCCTCGCGGACCGACTGGTAAACGGTCTGCGGATCAAGGTGCGTCCCCAAAATGGATTGGCTGGCCTGGTGGATGATGCTTTGTTCGAGCGCGTGCTGGTGCGCCTCGACGAATAAGCGCGCGTTCTCGAGGGCGATGGCGGCCTGGTTCGCCAGCGTCGCCACGAGACGTTCGTCCGCGTCGCCAAAGGCGTTTGGCTGCGCGCTTTCGATCCCGATGACGCCGATGGCGCGCTCGCCCAATTGCAGGGGGACGTACAACCCGGAATGCAGGCCGGGATAGGTCTCTGTATATCGGGGGTCGTCGCTAATCTCGCTGCTGCGGACAATCTGTACATTTTGGAACGCCCAGCCGCACAGCCCGTCGCCCGGCCGGGAGATCGCCCGGTTGAAACGCGCCTCCGCGTCGCGCCGTTTCGACGGCGTATCGGCCCCCGGCAGGTGGAAGGCCAGCAATTCCAGAGTCCCGGTCTCGGGACGGTAGATGCGGATGGTGGTGTTGTGCCATTGCATCTTCTCTTTGAGCAGTTCAATGACCTTCTGCCCGATCTCTTTGGGAGTCAGCAGCTGGTTGAGCGCCAATCCGCTCCTGTAGATCATCTCCAGTTCCGCGACCCGCTGGCGGGATTCCTCGAACAGGCGGGCGTTCGAGACCGCCGAGGCGGCCATGGAGGCCAGGGCTTTGAGCAGCTCCAGGTCGGACGGCTGGAAGGGGCGCTGCGTGCCGATGCGACGGATGCTGATGACGCCGATGGTCTGGTCCCGTTCCTTGAGCGGGGCGAACATGATCGTCTCCGATTCCAGGTCTGTGCCGGGAACCTGCACCGAGCGCGGGTCGTTGAGCATGTCGGCGACGATCTCCGCCTCGCCGCTGGCCGCCACAAAGCCCGTCACCCCTTCGCCTATTTTGAGTTTCAGGTCGGAGAACGCGGCGGGATCCTCCAGCACAGCCAGCACGCACCGAAGCGTCTCGCCGTCTGGTTCGATGAGGAAGATGCGGCAGCCGTCGGCGGCAAACAGGCCCCGGGAGCGCTCCCCGATAGTCCGCAAAGTGGCTTGCAAGTCGAGGCTGTCCAGCGCCAGGGAGGTAGACAACAGGACGGCGGTCTCTGCCGCGCGCCGGCGGGATTCTTCAAAGAAGCGCGCCCGGTCGAGGATCAACGCGCCGGAAGCCGCAAAGTTGGCGAGCAGGTCCAGGTCGGTTTCATTAAAGTTGTTGGGCTGGGTGGATTCAAGCGAAAGGATGCCCACCGGTTTCTCGCGGACGATGAGAGGCACAACGACGGCGCTCCGCAAGACCTGGACTTCCCGGGTCGCAGCCACTTCGGAGTGTTCCAGAATATCCCGAAGCTCCGGGTCCGACTGCACGTCGGGGATGAGCGCCGCGCGTCGTTGATGCATGGCGCGCCCGGCGTAGCCCCAGGAGGTGGGATACGTGAATCCCAGCGCGCCGTCGTCCTCGTAGCCGACGACCGCCCGGACCTGCAAATGTTCATCGTCAACCAATAAGGCGATGTTCCCTTTTTCCGCGGCAGGGATGGCGTGACGCGCGGCTTCGAGCAGGCGGTCGAGGAGAGGCCGCAATTCCATGCTCTCGCCGAGCGTCTGCGCCAGCATAGCGTCTGCCTCCAGCGCGAGTTCGCGGCGTTTGCGCTCGGTCACATCCTGGATAGTCCCGTGTATTTTCACGGGCTGTCCGCCCTCGTCGAATTCAACTTTGCCAAGCCCATGCACCCAGCGCGTGGAGCCGTTGTCCCGGCGGATGATGCGATATTCCATATCGAACGGCTGTCCATTGTCAATGGCCTGCCATAAAGAACGCCGCATCGCTTCCTGATCGTCGGGATGGATGATGAGCAGCCATCCCGCCAGGTTGTGATCAAATTCCCTGTCTATCCCAAAGATCTGGTCGAGGACTTCGGAGCCTTTCCATGTTTTCGTCAACAGATCGGCTTCGTAACTTCCAAGCCCGGCGGCGGCCTGCGCCTGGCGAAGCAGGAGTTCGCTCGCGCGCAGGGCCTGCTCTGTCTTTTTGCGCCCGGTCACATCGCGAAAGCTCCACACCCGTCCCATGATCTTTCCGTTCAAAAACTGCGGCTGCGAGAAACGTTCAATGACGCGCCCGTCTTTCAGAATCAACGTATCCAGACTGTCCGAATCGGGATGCTCGTACACATCCCGCACCCTTCGCAGAAAATCATCCGGGTTCGGTATCTGCGGCAACGCAAAAGCCAGCGTCTGCTCGTGGTCGCGCGTCGCGAGAATTTCAGCGGGGATCTGCAGCATTTCGACGAATTTTTGATTAAAACGGGCGATCTTGTTCTCCCGGTCCACAACCAGGATGCCGTCGGCCGTCGCTTCGAGCGTGGTCTCCAGCAGGGAATAAGACTCCGCCAGTTCAAAATCCGCGAGTTTATTCTGCGAGATATCGAACATGATCCCCTGGAGCAACAGTTCGCCCGATTTCCCCTGTAATACAGCCCCCTTATCGCGCAGCCAGATCATCCTGCCGTCGGGCCTGATCACGCGATATTCGTAATCATATTCCTGGCCGGCGACGGTCAATTTGCCGACCGCTTCGCTCATCCGCTGGCGGTCATCCGGGTGGATCAAATCGAGCCAGATCTGGTTGTCGCTGTCCAGCCATTCTTCTGCCGTCACGCCCAGAATTTCCTCCAATTTCGGGCTGACGAACAGCGAAGTGCCTTTCCCGTCCAGCACGTCCAAATAGACGACCGCCGGCAGCTGCTCGATAAGCGTGCGGTATTTGGCTTCGCTGGCCCGCAATTCCTGCTCGATCGTTTTGCGCTCGGAAATATCCCGCACGATGCTTTGGACGTGAAGCGGCTGGCCGTTGGCATCGCGCGCCAATTCCATGTTGATCTCGACCGGGAAAACGCTGCCATCCTTCCTGCGGAGGAGGCGCTCATAAGCGGGAATATGCTCCCCGCCCAGTAAACGCTTCAACAGTTCGCGGCTTATCTCCGGCTCGGCCGAGGTATCCTGCACGTTGAGATGTTGCAATTCTTCCAGCGAATAGCCCAACATTTCGGCAGTGCGCTGGTTGGCTTGAATATAGCCGCCCTGCAAGTCAAGAATAAAAATGGCGTCATGCGACTGATCAAGCAGGAAATGATAGCGGCGCGCCTCCTGCTTTTCCTCGGTCACATCCTGGCCGTACAGGTTGACAAAGCCGTCTTTGGGAGCGGGGACGAACAGGATGGAGAACACGCGGTCACCGCAGACGACCTCCGCCTGGGCGCGCGACCCGCCGCCGAGTCGCTCGCCGATGAAGGTTTTCCACTCCCGGGGCAGCGAGCGTCCCACGCGGGTCTTCCACGATTTCAGCAGGGGACGGCTGGCGTCGTTGGCGAAAACGATCTTCCCGTCCGCGTCGACGCGCAGCATGGGGGTGGGATTCTCGACGGCGAAATGCGCCAGGGCGCGGCTCTCCATCTCCGCCTTTTCGCGGGCGCTCCGGTCGCGCACGATGCCGAGCAGGTTCCCGTTCGAAAGCCGGCGTCCGCCGATCTCCACCGGCAGAAGTTTCCCGTTTTTACACAACAGCCTGCGTTCATTGGATACCGTCTGCCCGGTCAACATATCCTCCAGGCGGAGGGGGGTGGCCTTCAAATCCTCGGCCGGGATCAGGTCGCGCAAGTTCATGCGGAGGATTTCGCGCCGCGTGTAACCCAGCATCTTGCAGCCGCGCGCGTTGACGTCAATATAGTTCCCCTGACGATCGGCGATAAAAATACCGTCCATCGCCTCTTTAAACAGCGTGTGGTACAGATCCTTTTCAGGGCCGGAAATCGCCCGGGTTCTCTTTGGGACGGTCCTTTTTTTGCGCGTTGTGGGCTTTTCCATTTGTGCCATCCAGAATCCTGCCAACGCAGACATCCGATAAATAGCGCCGCCGCGTTGAAAACGGTTTTACCCAAACAGTTATATAGCAAAAATATCGGTCTGTATAGATGAACTTCATTACATTTTCCGAATGGGGTTGACGGCTGCCGGCGCCGAGACCGCCGGCCTGGAGCGCGGCGGGAGCCGGTCAAAAAAAGACCGAGGCGCGCCTCGGTCTTCGGGCTTTTATTTCCCGGGGCGTCAATCGTCGCCCAGCGCCGCGATGGCGCGCAGCAGGCCGAACACGAGCGCGCCGAGTTTGATTCCTTCGCCGGCGGTGAGCGCCGTAGACTTTTCGTCGCGTTCCGCGCGGCGGTTGAGAAGCATGGCCGCGAGCAGGCCGGTGAAGGCCCCGATCAACGCGCCCACGAGAAGGGTTCTTCCTTTGTTTTCCATAGATCGCTCCAGTTCACTTTAGTCCGGTCAGCCGCTTAAGCGCGGCAGAGACGCTCCCCGCCGCCAGGGCCGGCTTGACGGCCAGTTCCGCGCCGCGCTTGACGTAGCTTCCGACGCGCCAGACGATCCGCTGCGCGTACCCGCTGTATGGCGGGATGACCGCCAGCAGGCGCGCCATCCCATAGACGAGGGCGGCAAAAGCGGCAAGCGCGAGCAATCCCGCGCCGAGGATGGGAATGACCAGCCAGATCGTGGAGACCGCCGCCCAGCGTTCCACGTCGCCGTTGCCGCGAAAGGTGACGACGGAGACGACGACGATGACCGCCGCGACGACGAGGATCACGGCCAGGATCGGAATCAGAATCTGCGTCCACAATTGGCGGCGGTGAAGTTGATAGGAGGGGTGTTCCGCGGGAGAGGGGAGGCGCGCTTTTTCCATGCGGCAATTGTAGCATGAATCAGAAGCCAGGTTTCCGGGAGAAACCTGGCTTCTTGAAATCCATCGGAATTGTTTACCGTCGGTTTCTCAAAAACGTCGGGATGTCGAGGTCGTCGCTGCCGAAGTTGGCGGGCGGAGCGGGCCTGGGGGACTCATCCGACCTCGGTTCGCGGGCCGCGCCGACGGAGGCGCTTTCCAGCGGGCGGATGAAATGCGCGGGCTGGGAAATCGGCTCGGAGCGGCGCACGGCCGCCGGTCGTTCGAGGACGCGCCGGGGCAGTCCGCCGCGCTCGAAGCCGGTGGCGATGACGGTGATGCGGACTTCGTCGCCCATGCTCGGGTCGATGACCGCGCCGAAGATCAGGTTCACGTCGGGGTGCGCCGTCTCGCGGATGATGGCCGCGGCCTGGTTGACCTCGAAGAGGGTCAGGTTCGAGCCGCCGGTCACGTTGAAGAGGACGCCGCGCGCGCCGTCAATGGTGATGTCGAGCAGTTGACTCGAGATGGCCTGCTCGGCGGCTTTGCGGGCGCGTTCGTCGCCCTCGCCGCGGCCGACGGCCATGAGAGCCGCGCCGCCTTCGCCCATGATGGTGCGGACGTCGGCGAAGTCGAGGTTGATGAGGCCGGGCGTGGTGATGAGTTCGGAGATGCCCTGAATGCCCTGGTGCAGCACTTCGTCCGCCATGCGGAAGGAATCCTGCAGGCTGGCGCGTTTGTCGGCCAGTTGGAGCAGCCGGTCGTTGGGGATGACGATGAGCGTGTCGGCGTGTTCTTTGAGTTTGCTGATGCCCTGCTCCGCGGACGAGGCGCGCTTCATGCCCTCGAAGGTGAAGGGCCGCGTCACGACGCCGATGGTCAGCGCGCCCGATTCTTTGGCGATCTGCGAGACGATGGGCGCCGCGCCGGTGCCGGTGCCGCCGCCCATGCCCGCGGTGACGAACACCATGTCCGAGCCTTTCAGGACGTTGTACAGTTCGTCGGAGGACTCCTCCGCGGCCTTGCGTCCGATCTCCGGGTCGCCGCCCGCGCCGAGGCCGCGCGTCAACTTGTCGCCGAGGCGGACTCGGGTCGGCGCCTTCGAAAGGATCAGGGCTTGCGCGTCGGTGTTGACGGAGATGAATTCCACGCCTTGAATGCCTTCGTCCATCATGCGGTTGACGGCGTTCGAGCCGCCGCCGCCCACGCCGATGACTTTGATGCGTGCGTATGATTCTGTGGATTGGTTTCGGGCAATTTTGTTCGCGTCCATAGGGCTTCTCCTTTTGCGATTATACAGGCAAAATTAATTTGCGCGCAGGGTAAAAAGTACTCTCGAAATCTTAAAAGTCCAAAAGGCTTTCAGGATTTCGGAACGTTACGGCAGCAGTCTCTTGATCCATTCTTTGATGTGGGCAAAGGCCATATTCGGTTCTCCTTTCGCGCGGCGCTTCCGGCCGCGCGTCGGATTCGTCTCGCCTCCGTGCGCGTGGAAGCCCCAATAGAGGAGCCCCACGCTGGTGGAAAAAGCGGGCGAGTTCAATTTGTCCACCAGGCCGACGAGGTTCTCTGGCTGCGCGGCGCGCGCCGGGACGCCCATCACGCTGGAGGCGAGGCGCTTGATGCCGGGCAGCATGGAAACGCCGCCGGTCAACACGATGCCGGCCGGCAGGAGGCCGTCGTAGCCGGAGCGTTTGATCTCCTGATGGATGAGTTTGAAAATTTCCGTCACGCGTTCTTCGATGATGTGCGACAGGTCCTGCCGGTTGATCTGCACCGCGTGATCCTCGCCGAAGGGACGGATGTTGAAATATTCCTCGGGGCCGATCTCGCTGCGCAGCGCGTGCCCCTGCTGTTTCTTCACTTCCTCGGCCTGGCTCACCGGCAGGCGCAGGCCGTGCGCGATGTCCTGCGTGACGTGATTCCCGCCGACGGCCAGCACCATCGTGTGCCACACATTGCCGCCGACATAGATCGCCAGGTCGGTCGTCCCGCCGCCGATGTCGCAGACGGCCACGCCCATCTCGCGCTCCTGCTCGGTCAAGGTCACTTCGCCGGAGGCCAGCGGGTTCAACACGAACTGCATATCCTTCACTCCGGCCGCGGCCACGCATTGACGCAGATTGTCCATCGTCGCGGCCGAGGCGGTGATGATGTGCGTCTCCACTTCCAGTTTGTAGCCGTGCAGGCCGATGGGCTGGCGGATGCCGTCCTGCCCGTCAATGGCGAAGCCGCGCGTGATGACGTGGACGATCTCGCGGTCCGAGGGGATGGCGATGGCGCGCGCGCTGTCGAGGGCGTTGAACACGTCCAGTTCGTCCACCACCCCGCCGGTGATTCCCGAAGCGCCGCGGCTGTTCACCGACGAAACGTGCGCGCCCGCCAAACTCACCAGCGCGCTTGTGATCTCCAGTCCCGAAGTATGCTCGGCGCGCTGCACCGAACGGCGGATGGCCTGCGTGGCCGCGTTCAGGTCCACGATGTTGCCCTTCTTGATACCCTCCGACGGTTCGATGCCCACGCCCAAAATGCGGATAGAGGCGGCGTCTTCCACGCGCCCAACCAGCGTGCAAATCTTCGTCGTGCCAACGTCAATGCCTACTACAATCTCTTCCATGTCATTGTCCCAAACGATAGTATGGGGCGTTCGGATACGCCACATTGATAAATACCGGCGTGATGCCGCGTTGCCGCGTCGCGTCCACGAGCGCGGCATAGACGCGCAGTTTGACGTCCGTCTGCGCGGGGTTCGCGCCGAACCAGACCGTCCAGCCGCGCGCGTCCACCCAGCCGAGTCCGTACTTCGGGTCGTACATCAACGCCGAGCCCTGCGGGACGTTCGGCGCGAGCAGGCGGATGGATTCGACGATCTCCGGCGACACATACGGGACGGGCGCAAGCGGGTCCGTCATGGACTTCGGGCCGGTCGGCGGGGAGCCCGAGGCGCTGACCACCACCAGGCCGCTCCGCTCGCCGCGCGGACGGAAGATGACTCCCTGCGCGTCCACCCAGGCGTAGCGGCCGTCCTGCTCCCAGCGGATGACCGGCTGCCGCTCCACGATGCGCGCGACGACGCGGTTCGGCAACTCCACCGAGACCTTCGCCGAGACGATCTCCGGGAAATGGAGCCGCAGGTCCGTCTCCACTTCGGAGGGGACGACCAGGAAGATGGGCGCGTCGTTCAAATGCAGCGCGGACTCCACTTCGTCCGCCGTGAGCGCCTGGTTGCCGACCAGAGAGGCCGCCGCGACGCGGAAGTCGGGCAGAGTCCAGGCGAAGTAGATCCCTGCGCCGAGCAAGGCTGTGAGGAAGAACGACAGCAGTCTCCAGCCGACGCGGATGCGCGGCATCGTCGGCGCCTGAAGTTGACCTGCGGCGGGCGCGGCCGCGGCCATTGCGTCGTAGCGGCGGACGGGTTTAGGTTCGGCGCGGCGCGTCGAGGCGTCAAGCGTCACGCCGCGGCGCGGCAGGGTGGAGGTCGGGAGCGAGGCGCGCTTCGGGACGCGCGTCAGGCGGCGGTTTTCCTGTTCCTTCCGCCGCGCCCGCACGAGGTCCGAACGGCTGCGAGTGTCTTTGTCGCTCACGCGTCCCTCCGAAATTCGCGGACGGTGGCGTCGCGTTCCGCCTTGCGTTCGAGCGCAAGTTGGATGAGACGGTCCACCAGTTCGGGATACGAAACGCCGCTGGCGTTCCACAGTTTCGGGTACATGCTGATGCTGGTAAAGCCGGGCAGGGTGTTGAGTTCGTTGAGGATCACCCGTCCCGTTTCTTTTTCGAGGAAGAAATCAACCCGCGCCATTCCCGCGCAGTCAACGGCTTTGTAGGCGCGCAGGGCGAGTTCGCGGACCCGCTCCGCGGCCGCTTCGGGAATCTGCGCGGGGATGACTAGTCCGCTCGTGCCGTCCACGTATTTCGATTCGTACGAGTAAAATTCTCGGCTCGGCAGCACTTCGCCGCACACCGAGGCAATGGGATCGTCATTGCCCAGCACGCTGATCTCGATCTCGCGGGCGTCCACGCCGCGCTCCACGAGGACGCGGCGGTCGAAGGACGCGGCTTCCATCAGGCCTTCGCCCAGGTCCGAGCGGTTGTTGCACTTGGAGATGCCCACCGAAGAGCCGAGGTTGGCGGGTTTGACGAACAGCGGATACGCCCCCAGCGCCTCCGCCCTGCGGATGGCCGCGTCCACGTCCCGTTGGATCTCGGCGCGGCGCAGCACAACCCAGTCCGTCACGGGGATGTCGTTGGCGCGCATCACGTCTTTGAAGACGCCCTTGTCCATGCCCACCGCCGAACCGACCACGCCCGCGCCCACATAGGCCGCGTCCGCCAGTTCGAAAAGTCCCTGCACCGTGCCGTCTTCGCCGAACGAGCCGTGCAGGACGGGGAAGAAGACGTCAATATCCGAAAGTTTTACGCGCTTCGAGTCGCGCAGCGCGTAGAGACCGGGATGATCGGGTTCGGGGAACATGAAAGCGCGGTCGAGGGATTCGGTCTCGTTTTGCTCCAGCGCCGCGAGGGCGCTTTCTCCCGTCAACCAATTCCCCGCGTGCGTGATGCCGACCGGGAAGACCTCGTACTTCGACGGGTCCAGCGCGGCGATCACCGAGCGCGCCGACATGAGCGAGACTTCATGCTCGCCGGAGCGTCCGCCGAAGAGGACGGCTACTTTAAGACGGGAGGAACGGTTTGGCGTCATCGCGTATCACCATTCGCCGACCAGTTCGATCTCCAATTCCAATGTCACGCCGAATTCATCCTTTACTTTCTTCTGCACGAGTTCGATCAGCGCGCGGATGTCGCCCGCTTTCGTCTCGCCGTGATTGACGAAAAAATTTCCATGTACCGCGCTGATCTCCGCGTTGCCGACACGCGCGCCTTTCAAACCCGCGGCTTCGACAAGCCTCCCCGCGAAATCGCCCGGCGGATTCTTGAACATCGAACCCATGCTGGCGCCCGGCGGCTGCGTGGACTTGCGGCGCTGTACGAATTGTCCGATTGTAGCAGACACATCCGCGGCGGTCGCATTTTTTAAACCAAACGCCGCGGAGAGAATCACGGCCCGCGCGGCGCCGCGCTTCAAGACGCTGGAACGGTAACCGTATTCCATTTTGTCCGCCGTCCATGTTTCGCGGCCGCGCCCGGTGAGCAATTCTGTCTCGATGAGACTGCCGGCCACGTCCCCGCCGAACGCGCCCGCGTTGCCGTAGACCGCGCCGCCGAGCGTGCCGGGGATGGCGGAGGCCCACTCGAGTCCCGACAGTCCCTGCGACGCGCAGCGGTTGGCGAGATTGCTGAACACGACGCCTGATTCCGCCCGGACCTTCGGCCGTTCGCCCGTCTCGAAGCGGACAGCCTTCGCCCGGTTCAACACGACCACGCCGCGCACGCCCCGGTCGCTGACGAGGACGTTCGATCCGCCGCCGAGGATAAAATACGGCGCGTCCATCGCCCATAATTGAGTTATCGCGTCCGCCAGCTCATCCGCAGATTTGACGGTAATGAGCGCGTCCGCCGGGCCGCCGATGCGCGCGGAGGTATACGGCGCAAGCGTCACGTTCTCTTGCAGCCGCTCTCCAAAGGCAGCGCGCAGATCGGCGATCGTCGGCATCCTCATCCCTATATCTTCGTCAAATGGACGATCAACTTCTCGACCGCCGCCTTGTATTTCGCGCCCTTCGCGATCCTGCGAAGTTTGCTCGCCTTCTTCCTGCCCTCGCTGCGGATGGCTTCCGTATTGATCAGCGCCATCTTGAGCGGAGGCAGGGCCAGCGCGTCGGATTCAAAGCGGCGGGTTTCCGATTTCGATTTTTTCATGGCTCCTCACTTCTCGCGTTTCTGCAATCCGGCCAGCGCGTCCGCGCCGACCCGGTCGGCGTCGCCCGCGGAGAGGACGATCAACGCGTCGCCGGGGCGGAGATGTTCGAGCAGGTAACGGGTCGCGTCGTCGAGCGTGGCGGCGAAATGCGCCGAGGGATGGCGCATGGAACTGACGACCATCGCGCTGGTGAAATCCTGCGCGGCCTCGCGCGAGGCGTAGACCTCGGTGACGAGAACTTCGTCGGCGTCGTCGAAGGCCGTGACGAACCGCTCGAAGAGCGCCTGCGTGCGCGAGTAGGTGTGCGGCTGCCAGAGCGCCCAGACGCGGCGGCCGGGATAGCGCGCCCGCGCCGCGGCCAGCGCGGCCCGAATCTCGGTGGGATGATGACCGTAGTCGTTGACGACGACGACGCCGTCCGCCTCGCCCAGGACCTCGAAACGGCGCGCCGCGCCGCGGAATTCTCCCAGCGCCTCGGCCGCCTTCTTCGGCGGGAGTCCCATCAACGAGACGACCGCCAGCGCGGCTAATGAATTTTGGACGTTATGGACGCCCGGCGCCTGCAGCGAGACGGGGATGGCCTCGGTCTCGGGGAAGAGGTTGGAGACGGCCTCGAAATCGAATCCGCCGCGCGTGTTGGGATGGACGTTGCGCGCCATCATCCAGTGCGGCGCATTGAGCGTGCTTTCGCCCTGCAAGCCGTAAGCCACCACGCGGCGACCGGACTTCCGCGCCTCGTTCATCAACGCGCTGGCCGCGGCATCGTCGAGACAGGCCACGAGCGCGCCGTCCGCGGGCAGCAGGTCAACGAATTGCGCGAAGGCCGCGTACATATCCTCGAAGGTCGGATAGCAATCGGGATGGTCGTGTTCGATGTTGGTGACCACGGCGTAGAACGGCTTCAAGCCGAGGAACATGCGGTCGTACTCGTCCGCTTCGATGACGAAGGCTTTGCCGCGCCCGGCGTGCGCGTTGGTCTTCAGATTGGCGACAGTGGAGCCGACGATGAACGACGGGTCGCGTCCGAGCGCGAACAGAGTCCAGACGATCATGGCGGTGGTGGTGGTCTTGCCGTGCGCGCCGGCCACGGCGATGCCGATCTTGTCTTCCATGAGTTGACCGAGGAACTCGGCGCGTTTGTAGACCGGGATGCCGCGCGCCCGCGCCTCGAGCGCTTCGGGGTTGTCGTCGCCGATGGCCGAGGAACGCACCACCCAGTCCGCGCCCGAAACGTTCCGGGCGTCGTGACCGAGGAAGACGGTCGCGCCGTCGGCTTGCAGCTTCCCGGCAAACGGCGAGAGGGCGCGGTCCGAGCCGGAGACGGTATATCCCATCTCCAGCAGGAGGCGCGCGATGGCGGAAATTCCGCTCCCGCCGATGCCGATGAAGTGGACGTGTGTCATGGCAATTAAACGTAGACGACCAGGATAAAAATGAGGACGATGATGACCGCGAAGTAGATGCCCGGCTCGCCGAGTAAATGCGGCGGCATGTATTCGAGCATTTTGTCAATCACCGCTTGTACGTTCTGCTTAGCCGGCTGCACAAACCCGCCGGGATATCCGGCTTCGGCCCAATAAGACCAGAATGTGCCCATCACCAGATACCCGTTGATGGCGCCGAGAAAAAGACCGAAGAGCGCGTCCTGCAAACGCTCGCGGCGCGCGCCGGCCTGCAAACGCGCCACGCTGATGACGGTCTGATAGCCGAAATACGTCAATACGCCCAGCACGGCGGAACGGATCCAGAACAGAGTCAGGTCCCCATCGGGCAGATCCTTGACCATCGGCGCGAATTGGTGAAGCAGGAAATTAAGCGCCACCGCCACCACCACGGCAAAGCCAACCAGGAGTTCCTTGGCCCAGCCGCGCAACATGCCGATGACCGCGAACAGAATCACATACATCCAGAAGATAAACACTATGCTGATCATGATTTCTTCTCCTCGGCCAGCGTCGTCAACTCCCGCGCGATCTCGTCCGCCGCCTGCGGACGCGCCAGGGCGCGCATGTTGGCGCGCATCGTTTCGAGCGCGGCAGGGTCATCAAGGATGGCGCGGACGCGCGCCGGCAATTCATTGTTCAAGCGGTCGTCCTCCAACAAAATGGCCGCGCCGCGCCGCGCCAGATAATCGGCGTTGACTTTTTGATAACGCCAGGCGTGCGGATACGGGACAAGCGCAGCCGGCAAACCAAACAGCGGATACTCTCCCAGCGCGGACGCGCCCGCCCGCGAGACCGCCAGGTCGGACGCGGCCAGCGCGGCGCCCATCTCCTCGTGAAGATAGGGGAAGGCGTGATAATCGCGGCAGTTCATTCCCGACATTTCGGCGGCCGCGGCTTCGACGGCCGGCCAGTCCAACTGGCCGCTGACGTGGATCACCTGCGCGGCCTCCAGCAGGGAAGGCAGATGGCGCAAGACCGCCCGGTTGATGGAGCGCGCCCCGCGGCTTCCGCCGGTGACGAGCAGGACGGGCTTTTCAGCGCGCAAGCCGAAAACTTTTCGCGCCGAAACGCGGTCCCATTTCAGCAGGCCGGCGCGCACGGGATAGCCCGTCTCGACGACGCGGGCGCGGGCGGGGAAATACGCCCGCGACTCGGAGGCCGTGACCGCGACCCGGTCCGCGAAGCGGGCGACGGCCTTCAGCGCCAGCGCGGGTTCGATGTCGGGAACGTACAGCAGGGTGGGAATGTCCCTCCCCGCCAGCGCCATCGGCCCGGCCAGGTAACCGCCGGTGAAGAACAGCGCGCGCGGACGGAACTCGCCCAGGATGCGCCGCGAGGCGAAGTAGCCGCGCGCCAGCTTCGACAGGTTGCGAGGCAGGGCGCGCAGTCCCACGCCGTGGACGCCCGCGGCCGGGATGGAGCGGAACGCAACCCCCGCGCGCTTCACAAGGGACTCTTCCATGCCGCCCTCCCCGCCCACCCACAGGAGTTCCATATTCGAGATCGCAGAGTCACTCTGCAATCGTTCCAGGACGGCGAGGGCGGGATACACGCCGCCGCCCGTTCCGCCCGCGCAGATCAAGATCCGCACCGAAGGACCTCCATTCATCGTCGCTTCGCGCTACCGCGCCGCGCTGGCGCGAGACGTTCATCACAATTCCGCACGCGGCCAGCATCATGGTCAGATTCGAGCCGCCCGCGCTGACAAAAGGCAGGGCGTTGCCCGCGAAGGGCATCAAGCCCACCATCACCGCCATGTTGATCAGCGCCTCCGCGCCGACCCACAGGACCAACCCCGAGGCGAGCAGAGTCCCCAGCATGTCGGGCGCGAGGCGGGCGATTGCCAGGCCGCGCCAAATCAACAGGACGTAGAGTCCCATCAGGAAGACCGAGCCGACCAGCCCCAGTTCCTCGACCACGACGGCGAAGATGCTGTCGGTCGGCGGGACGGGGAGGCCGGTGAATTTGCTGAGCGACTGTCCCAGCCCGCGGCCGAAGACGCCGCCATTGACGATCGCCTCGAACGAGCGCAGGACGTGGTACGAGGCCTGCGTCGGGTCTTTCAAGCCGAGGAGAAAATCGGCGATGCGCTTCTGTCCCGTCGCGCTGACCTGCACCACCAGCCAGCCGACGAGCAACGTCACAGCCAGCATGATGAGGATCTGTTTCAAGTCGCCGCCCGCGAGGAAGAAGAGCAGGCCGCCCATCAGCAGGACCGTCCCGGCCGCGCTTAAGTCGGGCTGTAGAAAGATGAGTCCGCCGAAAATTCCGAGGATGACGCTCAGCGGCAAAAAGCCGAGGCTGAAGATGCGCAGCGAAGCGCGCTTGGCGTACAGCCAGACCGCCAGGTAAATAATGCTGATGAGTTTCGCCAGTTCAGAGGGCTGCACTGAGCCTTCAAAGTAAGAGCGCTTGGCGCCGAAGCGGATCTCGTGCATCAACAGAACGCCCGCCAGCATCGCGATGGTGAGCAGCGCGACCGGCGCCGCCAGTTTGCTCCAATGGTGATAGTCGAAACGCGACAGCGCGTAGGCTCCCGCCGCGCCGAGGCCAAGCCAGAGCAGTTGACGGCCGAACATATAGGTCGGCTCCCGCCCCAGCATGTTCAGCGAAAAATCCCACGACGCCGAAAACAGCACGATCAGGCCGAAGACAATCAGCCCGATCAGCGCCAGAAGGAACGGCGCGTCCACGCTGCGGGCCGGCGCGGGGCGGTCGCTTTTCGCGGCCTGGGCCGGCGTCGTTACGAAAGTTCCAGCGCCCATCTTTTAAACCTTTCTCCGCGTTCCGCAAAATCGGCGAACTCGTCGAAACTTGTGCCGCCGGGCGAGAGCAGGACGACGCTGCCCGGCTCCGCCACCTGCGCGGCGCGGTGGATCGCCTCGCGCAGGCCCGCGCAGCGCGTCTGCGTGCGCGTCGCGCCCGACGTTGGGCCGAGCGCGGCCTCGATGACGCCCGCCGCCTCCCCGAAGAGGATCACATGCTCCACGCGCCGGTGGACGAGGTCTGCCAGGGCCTGCCACGGCAGGTTTTTGTCGCGCCCGCCGAGCAGAAGCACGATCGGCTCCTCGAACGCGCGGACGGCGGCCATCGTCCGCTCGGGGGCGGTGGCGATCGAGTCGTTATACCAGCGCGCGCCGTTCCGCTCGCGGACGAATTCCAGGCGGTGCGGCACGCCGCGAAATTCCTCGGCGGCGGTCAACATCGCGTCGAGCGGAAATCCCGCCGCGTGACCGACGGCAAACGCCGCCAGCGCGTTGCGCACGTTGTGGTCGCCGCGCAGCTGGATCTTCTCGCGCAGCAGCAGCGGGACGTAAGCGTGACCGTCGCGCAGGGCGATCAAGCCGTCGTCGAGATAGGCGCCGTCGAGTCCCTCCTCGAGCGGATGGAGGCTGAATCCGAACAGCCTCCCGCGGACGCGGGCGCGCTGCGCCCAACTGCCCGCGTCGTCGCGCCCGAGAATGGCCGCGCTGTCTTCCTTCTGAAAATCCAGCAGGCGGACTTTGGCCGCGATGTAGGCCTCCATCGTGCCGTGACGGTCAAGATGGTTGGGCGTGATATTAAGGATGGCCGCGATGTCCGTCGAAGCGGTCATTTGCTCGAGTTGGAAACTGGAGATTTCCAGAATGGCGAGGTCGTTTGGTTTCATCTCGTCAACATAGTTGATCAACGGGTCGCCGATGTTGCCGCCGACGAAGACAGACGGCTGGGTCGTCGGCGCGCGGCCTGACGTCTGATAAGCCTGTTTCGCCATCTCTCCCACGAGCGCGGTGGTCGTCGTCTTGCCTGCCGAGCCGGTGATGCCGATGGTCTTACAGGGCGCGGCCTCGAGGAAGATCTGCGTGTCGTTCGAGAGAGGGATGCCGCGCTGGACGGCTTCCCTCACGATGGGCAGCGTAAGCGGGATACCGCCCGACGGGCAGACCAGGTCCACGCCGTCGAGCAGTTCGAGCGGATGCCCGCCGAATTTCCATTCGAGGTCCACGTCGCTGAGCGCGGCCTGGACGGCGCGCATGTCGTCGAGCGGACGCAGGTCGTTCAAGACAACGCGCGCGCCGTGACGCGCCAGCCAGCGCGCCAGGGCTTGTCCCTGCCGCGCCGCGCCGAGGATGAGTACGCGCCTGCCAGTCCAGTCCGTCATACCAGCGCCAACCCAACGCCGACCATCGCGGCCAGCAACCCGATCAGCCAAAACCGCTGAACCACCTGGGTTTCGCTCCAGCCGAGCAATTCAAAATGCAGGTGGATGGGAGCCATCTTGAAGAAGCGCCGTCCTTTCGTGGAGCGGAAATAGAAAATCTGAATCACAACGCTCACCATCTCGCTAACCGGGATGATGGCGATGACCGGCAGGATGGCCCACTGCCCGGTCATCAGCGCGACGACGGCGAGCGTCGCGCCGAGGGCCTGCGAGCCGGTGTCGCCCATGATGAGCATGGCGGGATGGACGTTGAACCACAAATAGCCGAACAGCGCGCCGACCATGAGGAAGCAGAAGCGCGCCACGTAGGTCTGTCCCTGCATGAGGGCGATCCCGCCGTAGGCCACGAACGCGGTGGCGGCGATGAGTCCGGCGAGGCCGTCCAACCCGTCGGTGAAATTGACCGCGTTCGACATTGAGACAATGATGAAGGCCGCGAAGGGGATGTACCAAAAACCGAGATCGATCTCGATGGGAATCCCGGGAAAATACAAATCTGGAACCTGTAAAAGATATTTCAAAGCCCAGGCCGTGCCGAGCGCCAGCGCCGCCTGGATGAAGAACTTCGTCCGCGAGCGCATTCCCTCGCCCTTGCGCGGCCCGCGGATGCCCTCCCAGTCGTCCACCGCGCCCATAATGGCGAAGCCCGCCATCACCGCCAGCGGCAACAGGATCGAACGCCCGATGCCCGGCACCCCCGTCAGACTGGAGGCGTTAAGGAGCAGGGTGAGCAACATCACCGGCGCGATGAACATCACCCCGCCCATGGTGGGCGTGCCCATCTTCACGGCATGATGTCCCGGCTCCTCCACGCGGATGATCTTGCCGACCTTGAAATAACGCAGGATACGCAGCAGCGGACTGCCCCAGATGACGGTCATCATAAAGGCCAGCGCGGTCAGGCTGAGCGAGAGGGTCATCTGGTTCACGAGCGGGCCTCCAGCGCGGCCGCGATGCGGTCCATGCGCAATCCGTGCGAACCTTTAATCAACACCGCGTCGTCCTTCGATAAATTTCCGCCCAGCCATTCGACGATGGGTTCCAACTCGTCGAACTCGTGGACGTTTTCCCGCTTCATGCCGAACCTGCGGGCGGCCGCGGCGATCATGCGGGCGCGCGTCCCGAGCGTGAGCAACACGTCGGCCACGCGCGCGGCGCGCAGGCCGACCATCTCGTGTCCCTGTCTCTCGTAGAGACCGAGTTCGAGCATGTCGCCCAACACGGCAACTTTGCGGCCGTCCAACTCGTCCAGCAGGTTGAGCGCGGCCAGCATAGACTCGGGCGAGGCGTTGTAAGAATCGTCCAGCAGCAGCGCGCCGCTTTCACTCCGCACCGCCACCAGCCGCAGCTGGGTGTGTTCCTGGCGCAGGCCTTCGAAAATTTCCTGCCAGTTCAACCCTTCCACCAGGCCGGCGGCGGCCGCGCGCAGGGCGGTATGCACGGAATGGCGCCCGATCAACGGGATGTGCGCGTGCAGCGTCTCGGACTGGTAGTGCAGGCGGAAGCGGATTCCGTCCAGGCCGAGTCCCTGGATTTCGTCCGCCCATAAATCGGCCTCGGGCGAGAGACCATAGAAGAACACGCGGGCGCGGGTTTTCTCTTCCATTTTTCGCGCCCAGGGATCGTCGAAATTGAGGATGGCCGTCCCGTCTGGGGCGGGCGGAAGCGCCTGCACCAGTTCGGCTTTGCCGAGGAAGATGGCCTCCTGCGACCCGGCGCGCTCCGCGTGGACGGTGCCGATATTGGTGACGATGCCGATGGACGGCTGGGCGATGTCGCACAGGAAGGCAATCTCGCCCGGCACATAGAAACCCATCTCTAATACGGCGCGCTCGTATCCCGACCCAAGCCGCAGGATGGAAAGCGGCAGGCCGATCTCATTGTTTAAGTTGCCCGGGTTCTTCAGCGTGCGGTAACGCATGGACAGCACTTCGGCCACCAATTCCTTGGTGGAGGATTTGCCCACGCTGCCGGTGATGCCGACGACGCGCAGGTTCAGTTTGCGGCGCCAGAAGCGCGCGATCTGCTGGAGGGCGCTGAGGCTGCTTTCCACGCGCAGGCAGAGCGGAGGGTCGAAGTCCGCCGAGGCGAGGGACGACTCGGGGAATCCGCCGCGCAGATCGAGAGTCCGCAACGAGGCGTCGGGCAGGTCGCGCTGGACGAGGGCGTAAGAGGCGCCGCGTTTGAAGGCCGCCTCCACAAAGTCGTGTCCGTCCGCTTTTTCGCCGGGGATGGCGACGAAGAGCGAGCCGGGGATGGCCTGGCGCGAGTCGACGGCCGCTTCGGTGATGACTTGCTCCGCGTGCGGTCGGACGTTGACGAGGGCTTCGAGAATATCGGCCAGGGTGAGCATGGTTAATGGCCTGCGATCTGGAGGCGGATGGAATCGGGCGGAATGTCGAGCAGGATGACAGTCTGCTGCGCCATCGCGGAGAAGAGCGGCGCGGCGGTGTCGTTGGCCCAGATGGACGCGCTGGGGCGGTCGAGCCAGACGTAGATCATAAACTGCGGGTCGTCCACCGGCCCCCAGCCGATGAACGAGACGTTGGTCTGGCTGCTGTCGTAGTAGCCGTCCGCGGGAATTTCGGCGGTGCCGGTCTTGCCCGCCACGCGGTAGCCGGGGACGAGCGCCAGCGAGGCTTCGTGTTCGAGGGACACGGCCAGCATCTCGCTCAGGACGCGGGCGGTCTCCGGGCGGATGGGGGCGCCGGCCGGGTCGAGGTTGATGTTGACCTGCCGCCCCTCGTTCACCAGCGCGTACAACACGTGCGGTTTGACCATGCGCCCGTCGTTGGCGATGGCGGAAGCGGCCATCATCATCTGGATGGGGCTGACGGCCACGCCCTGACCGAAGGCGTTCGTGCCGAGGTCGACCGGATACCAGTCCGCGTCGCCCGGGACCTTGAGGCGGCCCGGCGTTTCCCCGGCCAGGTCGATGCCGGTTGCGCGTCCGATACTGAAGCGCTGCATGTAGTCGTAGAAGACATCCTTGCCCATGTTGGTAGAGAGCCAGGCCATGCAGACGTTAAGGGAGTAGCGCAGGCAGCCGATCATGTCCTGGTCGCCCCACGGACGGCGGTCCCAGTTCTGGATGGGCGCGCCGCCCACATAGATGATGCCGCTGTCGTGGAAGGGCGTGTTGGGCGCGACCAGGCCGATGTCCAATGCGGCCGCCATGGTGAAAATCTTGAAAACGGAGCCTGGCTCATACTGCATGGCGATGGCAGGGTTGTACTCGTAAGCGCGGCTGTAATAATTGCCGTAATTCCAGAATTCGTTCAGGTTCAGGCGCGGCGTGGCGGCCATGGCGAGAATATCGCCGTTGCGCGGGTCCATGACGATGATGGAACCGTTTTGCGCGCCGTAATCGAGCAGGGCTTTGTCCAGGGAACGTTCGGCGGCGGCTTGCAGGTCGCGGTCAACGGTGAGGATCAGGGAGGCGCCGTCTGGCACATGAGGAATCTCGGCGGCGCGGTTCGGGTCCTGCGGCACCCAGGCCTGCACCGGCGTACCGGCCAGCAGGTCGTTGTATTTTTCCTCCACGCCAAAGATTCCGCGTTTGTCGCGATTGTAAAAGCCGAGGATGTTCGAGGCCAGGTCGTTTTCGGGGTAGCTGCGTTGCAGCGCCGGCTGGAAATCCAGCCCCGAAAGCGGAGAGGCGTGATAATTCGCCGCGGCTTCCTTTTCCATGTCGTCGCGTTTGGCCTTCAGGGCGTCCACCCGGTCTGCCTCCACGTAGTTTGCCAGCGCGACAAAGTACAAGCCGCCCGGGTTGAGCAATTTCTGGTAAGTCTCGTCGTAATCCAGTCCCAGTTGCGCGCTGACTTCGCGCGCCAGCGCCTCGGCGTCCGCCATCTCCGGGATGTTGACGCCCACCGTATAGACCGCCTCATTCCCGGCCAACAGGCGTCCCTTGCGGTCATAGATCTGGCCGCGCTCCGGGTAAAACGTCCGCTTGACCATGGCGTAATCGTCCGCCTGTTCGTTGAACTTTGCCGCCTCCGGACTGACCTGGATGCGGACGATCTGCGCCAGCACCAATGCCGCGAAGAAAGCCAGCAGCCCGGCCACAAAGACCGAGCGCCAGGCATACTCTCTTCGCATGGAAAATTGCTTCACGGAATCACCCCCGCGGCCATCCCGCTTGCCGGGCTTTGCAAATACGAGACCACCCAATCCAGCAGCGACTGGGTGTATTCAGGCGGCGTGGACGGCGCGCCCGCCGGCGGGTTCGAAACCGCCAGCGTCACCGCCGAAGGACGGGCATATCCCGGCGTCACCAGGTAATGAATCTCCCCCGCCTCGGCCGGCCGGTAGCCCAGCGCCAGCGCGCGGGCGTTCATATTATTTGCAGACGACAACTCTGCCAGTTTGGTTTGCAGATTGGCGTTCGCGTAGCGGATATCCGCAATCTCGCCCTGCAAAAGCTGGATCTCGCGTCCGAGGATCGCGGCCTGCGAGGTCACGTCCAAATACAGGGCCGAGACCATCGCCAGCGCCAGCGCCCCAAGCAAAAACGCGCCGGCCCACTGACGCTGGATGCGCCACGGAGCCTGACGATGAGCGTGCGTGAGATGGGCGATATTGATCATAGTTTCTCTGCAATTCTCAATTTTGCGCTTCTGGCCCTCGGGTTACTTTCAATCTCTGCCTCCGAGGGGACGATGGGCTTTCTCGAAATTTCCTTAAGGACGGCCTTGCGTTCTTCCTTGTAGATCGGCGTATACGGCGGGTTGACCAGATCGCGGCTCTGCTCGCGGAAGAAGTCCTTGACGATGCGGTCCTCCAGCGAGTGGAAGGAGATCACCGCCAGCCTCCCGCCGGACCTCAGGGCGGCCGCGGCCTTCGGAAGCGCTTCCGTCACCGCGGCCAGTTCCTCGTTGACGGCGATGCGCAGCGCCTGGAACGTCCGCGTGGCGGGGTGGATTCCCTTTCGGCGGGGGACCGCCCGCTCGACGACCGCGGCCAGCTGACGGGTAGTCTGGAGCGGCCTCGCGCGGACGATGGCGCGGGCAATGCGGCGTCCGTCCGATTCTTCGCCGAAGCGGAAGAGCAGGTCGGCCAGCTCGGCCTCGTCCAGCGTGTTGACCAGCGCCGCCGCGGTGACGGGGTTGGCGGGGCTGAAGCGCATGTCCAGCGGCGCGTCGCGCTGGAACGAGAAGCCGCGTTCGGGAGCGTCGAGTTGCATCGAGGACAGGCCGAGGTCGAGGACGATTCCGTCCGCCGCGTCCCATCCGAGCCGGCGGAGTTGGTCGGGGATGGCGGTATAGGAGGCCTGGGCCAGATGCGCGCGAGGTCCGAAAGGAGCCAAGGTCTCTCGGGCGAGCGCCAGCGCCTGCGGGTCGAGATCGAGCCCAAGCAGTTCGCCGTCCGGCGCGCAGGCCTCCAAAATACCGCGAGCGTGACCGCCCGCGCCGACCGTGCCGTCCACATAACGTCCCGAAGCGTGAGGCCGCAACGCGTGTATAATCTCGTGGTAAAGTACGGGCAGATGATGCGTATTGTTCATTGGTCTGGGCAAACCCGTTGGGGCAGACCTGGTTGGGCGGGTTGTTTATTGGTAGGGGCAGACCTACGTGTCTGCCCCTGGGCGGATTGGGCGTCTGCCCCTGGGCAGATTGGGCGTCTGCCTGGGCGGATTGGGCGTCTGCCTGGGCAGATTGGGCGTCTGCCTGGGCGGATTGGGCGTCTGCCTGGGCGGATTGGGCGTCCGCCCCTGGGCGGATTGGGCGTCTGCCCCTGGACAAATTGGGCGTCTGCCCCTGGGCAGATTGGGCGTCTGTCCCTGGGCGGATACGCAGATCCGCCCCTACGGTGTGGTCGAAAGATTGAGCGTGGCGAAGCGCTGATTGTTGGCCTCGATATCGTTGATCTCGACGGTCTGCTTCTCCCATTCCGCGGGAGACCAGACCTCGAAGTACCCGCCCTGCCCCGCGATCACGGCGTTGCCTTCCAGCGCCGCGAACTGACGCAGGTTGGCCGGCACGAGGACGCGGCCGACTTTGTCCACTTCCACGGAATAAGCGTTGGCGAGCAACATGCGGCGCAGAAGGCGGGCGGTCGGGTCCAGCAGGTTCATGGCGTCAACGCGCTCATAAACCTGCTGGAAGTACGCTTCGGTCATCACCATCAGGCATTTGTCAAATCCCTGGGTAAGGTAGGCCCCGCCTTCCAGCGCCTCGCGGAAGCGCGCCGGAATCATCAGGCGGCCTTTGTCATCAATGGAGTGCTGGTATTGACCTAAGAACATTTGTGCTATTTGTCCTTTTAATGCGGTGAACGCCGGGCGAACCCGGCGCTCACACCTGCCTACCACTTCTTACCACTTTCTCCCACATTTTACATTATTTTTGGGCGAATTTCAAGTGGTACTTTAGACTAATTCCCACTTTTGTTTGGACTCTCGAAGATCTACTTCGGACATTGTTATTTTGGATTGTTTGGGATTCCCGAAGTTCTACTTCGGGCGCTGTTCCGCCTCCGAAAGTAGAACTTTCGGAGGCCATGTTGGCGGTCAATTTCATGTCAAACGATTTTTTCCTGCTCGAATCTCCCCGCTGGCGCGACTACGAACTGCTCGATTCAGGCGACGGCTTGAAACTGGAGCGCTTCGGTCCCTACACTTTCGCGCGTCCCGAATCGCAGGCCATGTGGAGTCGCGCCCTGCCCCGCAAAGATTGGGACGCGGCGCACGCAGACTTCCATCCCACCAACGAGGAAAGCGGCGGGCATTGGATTCCGAAAAAGAAATTTCCCGAACGCTGGCAGATGAGTTACGGGAATTTGAAATTCTGGGCGATGACGACGCCCGGCCGTCACCTCGGCGTTTTCCCCGAAGTCGCCGCGCACTGGGACTGGACGGCGGATCTCGTCCGAGCGGCCGATCGGCCCGTCAACGCGCTCAACCTGTTCGGCTACACCGGGCTGGCGACTCTCGCGCTGGCCGCGGCCGGCGCGAAGGTCACGCATGTGGACGCGTCGAAGAAGTCCGTCGCGTGGGCGCGCGAGAACCAGTCGCTGTCCGGGCTGGAGGCGAGTCCCATCCGCTGGATCGTGGACGACGCGCTGAAGTTCGTCCAAAGGGAAGCGCGGCGCGGGGTCAAATACGACGGGATCGTGCTGGACCCGCCCAAGTTCGGGCGCGGACCGAAGGGCGAGGTGTGGGAAGTTTACAAGTCCCTGCCCGATCTGTTCGCGGCCTGTCGCGCGGTCTTGTCGGAGCGTCCGCTCTTCATCGTGACGACGGTCTACGCGGTGCGCGCTTCCGCCGTCCACGTGGGGCAGGCGCTGGAGGAGACGATGCGCGGCTTCAAGGGCGAGACGGAGCGCGGCGAGTTGGCGACGCGCGAAAAATCGGCGAGGAGGCTGCTTTCGCAGGCGGTCTTCGCGCGCTGGCGCGTAAAATAAAGATCTCCGGGATCGGTCCCGGAGATCTTCGCTTGTCAGCCTTTTGCTTCATCCGTTAGGGGGTTGCTGGTTTTCCCTGTCAGTTTCTTCAATATATCGTACCAGAACGACGATCCCTGCGAGACGGCAAGGACGCTCAGCGCCAACCCCACGATCTTGAGCAGGATGAACTCCGCCCAGGGCGCGCCTGAATTCGGGGGGAAGGTGTCCTGGATGTGCCACCAGGTGAAGCGGATATTCGTCTCGCTCAGGTGTTGGAGTATCTGGTTGAGGTCTTCTATCCCCCCGCCCTCCTGCTGGGCGACCATGGTGGCCTTGGCCGCGGCCACCGTCCGCATCTCGGCGTTGTTCCACAGGTCCTTCGCGATCTGGACCGAATCCGTCCCGAGGCCGAGCACGAGGATGGCGGAGAGGATGATTACAACGCTGCGGGCGTTGGCTTTGAAGGTAGCCGACGCCTGGACCAGAATCCCGCTGAAATAATCGTTGGCGCGGGTCCGCAGTTCGTTGAAATTCGTGACGCCCTGCTGGATCCATTTGAGCATGGCCTGCTTTGCTTCCGACTCGGGCATTTGAGCGACGATGGCGGTCAATTCGGCCGCGTCGACGTTTGGCCGCCCGGTCAGGCCGGTCATGTCAAAGAAGGCGTCCACCAGCGTGTTGACTGGGACCTTCTCCAGTTTCTTCAACTCCGTTTTAGCGCCGAACACTCCCGTCCATCCTTTGTAGCGGATGGGCTGCAGGGCCTTCAGCTGCGGGAGGTTGACCAGGTCAACCGTCTTGTCTCCTGCGATGCGCTTCAAATGCGTTTCGAGCGCCGCGCCGCGCGTCTCAGCCGAATCGAGGATCAACCTGGTCACAAATGAGATGATCGAGCCAAGCACGTAAAACACAAAGATGAGGCCAATGGCGACCTCGAGGACCTGTGAAACTGACATGGCGTTCTCCTCTTTTGGTGTGGCGGAATAACCCCATTCTAGCGCGATCTCGTCCGCTTGTGCAGTCTTTTTTACAGATAGTAGGTCATGCGCTGGAGGTGAATGGCTGGGTCAATGTGTTGGACTTTGACGTCTGGCGGAACGCTAAGGCTGATGGGCGAGTAGTTGAGAAGCGCCTTGACGCCGGCCTTCACCAACTGGTCCGCCACACCCTGCGCGGCCGCGGCCGGGACGGTGATCATCGCCACTTCCACGCCCGCGGCGCGGATGCGCTCCGTCATGCCGGCGGAGTCTTCCACGGTGAACTCTCCGGCCTTTCGTCCGATCTTGGCGGGGTCGTTGTCGAATATCATCACGATCCGAAATCCCCGATTAGTGAATCCCTGGTAACGCGCCAGGGCGTGTCCCATATCGCCCGCGCCCACCAGGGCCACATCCCAGATCCGGTCCACTTTAAGGATGGAGCGGAGTTTGTCCACCAGGAATGAAATATTGTAGCCCGTGCCTTGTTTGCCAAATTCCCCAAACTGGGAAATATCTTTGCGGATCTGGGCCGCGGAAATACCGACGCGCTCTCCCAGCTCCTGGGAGGAGGTGGTCTGTATGCCCTTTTCAGACATGTGCAACAGCGCCCGCAAATAGATCGGCAGGCGTCCAATGATAATATCTGGAATTCGATCTGCGTTCATGGTTTCCCTCGCCAGAATGGAATTGATATTAACTTTACCATAAACAAGGAGGTTTTGTGCCAATCCACACAAACTGGAAGCGGCCAAAACGACGGGGCGAGCCTGGGATTAAAAAACGGCCTCGCGATGGAGACCGCCCGATCCGCATAGACGAACAGCGCCCGCCTCATACCTGAGGCAGGCTGCGCCGCAGGACGTTATACATGGGGATGCCTTTCGCCGCGCCTTCCACCACGCACGTCAACGGATTGTCCACCAGGTAGGCCGGAACGCCGAGCGATTTGGTCAGCAGTTTATCCACGCCGCGCAGCAGCGCGCCGCCGCCGCAAATGGCGACGCCGCGGTCGATGATATCCGAGACGAGTTCGGGCGGGGTCTTCTCGAGGACGCGGCGGCAGGATTCCATGATCTGCTTGAGCGGGTCCTGCAACGCCTCGGCGATCTCGTCCGTGGACAACGTCACCGGGCGCGGCAGCCCCGTGACCTGATCCTGCCCCTGCACTTCCATGCTTTGTTCCTCGTCCCGGGGAACGGCCGCGCCGATCCTGACTTTGAGCAGTTCCGCCGTCACCTGGCCGATGATGACCCCGTATTTGCGGCGCACGTACGTGACGATGGCCTCGTCCAGTTCGAGGCCGCCCACGCGCAGCGTATCCGCAGAGACAATCCCGTACATCGCCAGCACCGCGGCTTCGGTGCAGCCCCCGCCGAGGCAGATGACCATGTTTCCCGACGGAGAGCCGATGGGCAGGTCAATGCCGAGCGCGGCGGCCAGCGGCTGCGGAATCAGGTTGGCTTCGTGCGCGCCGGCTTCCATGACGGCTTCGTAGACGGCGCGGCGCTCCACGCTGGTGACCCCATACGGGATGGAGATCATCACGCGCGGGCGGACAAAACGCAGCGACCCGCTGGCGCGGCGGATGAGATGGGCCAGCAGGGTCTGCGTGACTTCGTAATCGGCAATGACGCCGTTCTTGAGCGGCCGCGCTACCTCGATGGACTCCGGCACGCGTCCCACCATGTCGCGCGCCTCCTGTCCATAAGCCACCATCTTTTCCGCCATGCGGTTGGGATCCAACTCAATAGCAACGATGGTCGGCTCTTCGAGCATCACCTGGTTTGTGTCCGCGAGACGCGTGAACATGGTCCCCAGGTCGATGCCGAGCTCTTTCGAGAACATTGCCACGGATTAATTCTCCCCGGGGAAATTCGGGCGAGAACGACCTTTTCGATAGCGGCGCGCCGCGTCCAGCCGCAGGTTCGAGCGCCGCAGGGCGGCTTCGACGGCGAGATAAGCGTCGGTGTTGGGCGGCGGTCCTTTGGCGAGCATTTCCTGGGCGCGTTGACGGGCTTGTTCGGCGCGGGTCACGTCAATCTCCTCAACGCTTTCGGCCGCGTCGGCCAGCACGGTGACGATATCGGGCTGGACTTCGGCGATGCCGCCGGCCACGGTGAAGATCTCCTCGGTGCCTTTTTGACGGATTTTGATCACGCCGAATTTGATCGTGGTGAGCAGAGGGGCGTGGCGCGGAAGGATTCCCATCTCGCCCGCCGCGCCGGGCAGGACGACGATGTCCACGTCGCCTTCAAACACCATGCGATCTTGCGAAACGATTTCACAACGGATAGTCATATCAGTTCTCCCGTGTCATGTGATTCGGCGTCACGGGCTGACGCGCGCGACGCTTGACACTGGGACACTTATGCGCCTTTAGCCAGTTTCTCAGCCTTTTCGCGCACGTCTTCGATGGTGCCGGCCATCATAAAGGCCTGCTCGATCAGGTCGTCGCATTTGCCGTCGAGGATTTCGCGGAAGCCGCGCACGGTTTCCTTGAGCGGGACGTAGCGGCCGGGGATGCCGGTGAAGCGTTCGGCCACAAAGAACGGCTGGGAGAAGAAGCGCTCGATCTTGCGGGCGCGCGAGACGATGAGTTTGTCGTCCTCGGAGAGTTCGTCCATGCCGAGGATGGCGATGATGTCCTGCAGATCTTTGTAGCGCTGCAAAACGCGCTGCACTTCGCGCGCCGTCCGGTAGTGATCTTCGCCCACAATGTTCGGGTCCAGGATGCGGGAGGTGGAAGCGAGCGGGTCCACGGCGGGGTAGATGCCCTTTTCCACGATGGAGCGCTCGAGGGCGATGGTCGCGTCGAGGTGGGTGAAGGTTGCCACCGGGGCCGGGTCGGAGTAGTCGTCGGCGGGGACGTACACGGCCTGCATCGAGGTGATGGAGCCGCTGCGGGTCGAGGTGATGCGTTCCTGAAGTTCGCCCATTTCGGTGGCGAGGGTCGGCTGGTAGCCCACGGCGGAGGGCATGCGTCCGAGCAACGCGGAAACCTCCGAACCCGACATGGAGAAGCGGAAGATGTTGTCCACGAAGAGCAGCACGTCGCGGCCCTGGTCGCGGAAGTATTCGGCCATCGAGAGCGCGGAGAGAGCCACGCGCAGGCGCACGCCCGAAGGCTCGTTCATCTGGCCGTAGACCATGACCGTGTCTTTCATAACGCCGGACTCGATCATTTCGCGGTAGAGCTGCGTCCCTTCGCGAGTGCGTTCGCCCACGCCGGCGAACACGGAGTTGCCTTCGTGTTCGGTCGCGACGGAGCGGATGAGTTCCATGATGATGACGGTTTTGCCGGTGCCGGCGCCGCCGAAGATGCCGGTCTTGCCGCCTTTGGTGAAGGGCGCGATCAGGTCGATCACTTTGACGCCGGTCTCGAACACTTCCACGCGGGTGGATTGTTCGGCGAAGGCCGGAGCGGAACGGTGGATGGGGTAATGCGCCGCCGCGGTTACGTCGCCTTTCTCGTCCACGGGGCGGCCAAGGACGTTGAAGATGCGTCCGAGTGTGCCAGGCCCAACCGGAACGAGGATGGGCGCGCCGGTCGCCACTGCGGGGACGCCGCGCTGGAGGCCGTCGGTGCTGTCCATCGAAACCGTCCGCACCCAGTTGTCGCCGAGGTTTTTCTGCACTTCCAAAACAAGCGGTTCCATGCCCTCGCGTTCGACCGTGATCGCTTCATAGAGTTCGGGGGTCTGGCCTTCGGGGAATTCCACGTCCACCACACCGCCGAGAATTTGCGCTACGCGTCCGATTGTTTTTGCCATTGGTCAGCCTCCGAGTTATTGGGTCAGCGCGTTCGCGCCGCCCACAATGTCCAAAATGTCGTTGGTGATCGTCTGTTGACGCACCTTGTTATAAGCCAGTTTAAGTTGCTCTGCCAGGTCGAGCGCGGAGTCGGTCGCGTTGCGCATGGCGACCATGCGCGCGGCATGTTCGCTGGCCTGCGACTCCAGCACGGCCTGGTACACCTGCAGGGCAGTGAAGCGCGGGATGATTTCGTCGAGGATCTCGGTCTCGCCCGGTTCGTAGACGTACGCGGCCGGGACCCCGTTGTGATGCTCGAACGTTTCCACGCGTTCGCCGCCGTCCACTTCCAGCGGAAGCAGGCGTTTCGCCACCGTCTCCTGCCGAACCATGGAGACGTAGTCTGTGTAGACGAGATAGACTTCATCGGCGCGGCCGCCGAGGAATTCTTCGACGACGATGCGCCCAATGGAGGAGACGTCCGCGAAGGCCGGCGCGGCGGGCAGGTTGCTGAACTCGGCCACCACGGTCTTGCCGCGGCGGAACATCAGGTCGCGGCCTTTGCGACCGACCGCCACATAATGGACGGGATGTTCATAACGGTCGAACTTGCGCGCCACATAGCGGATCACGTTTGTGTTGTACGCGCCCGCCAGCCCGCGGTCGCCGGTGATGACGACGACCAGCGTGTTCCTGATCTCCGCCCGTTTCGTCAACAGCGGGTGCAGGGAATCGCGGCCCGGCTGCCCGGCCACGTGAGTCAACACCTGCCAGGCTTTGCGGGCATAGGCGCGGGTGGCCGTCACAGCCGCGACAGCCTTGCGCACCTTGCTGGCGCTCACGGCCTCCAGGGCGCGCGTCACCTGCGAGATACTTTTTACGCTCCGAATGCGGAGCCGCATTTCCCGGGCAGACGACATGGCTTATCCTTGCCAGGAAATTTTGAACGTTTCGAGCGCCCTGGCGAGCGCGGCGCGGTTATCGTCGGTGATGCGTTTCTCGGCGTCTATGTTTCTGCCGATCTCCGGGTGCGAGGTCTCCATATAGCGCGCCAGGTCGGTTTCCCATTGGCGCATCTTTTCCACCGGGACCGCGTCGGCGTAGCCGTTGGTGCCGGCGAACAGGACGATGATCTGATTCTCCAGCGACATCGGCGCGTACTGCGGCTGCTTGAGGATCTCCTGCATGCGCTGGCCGCGTCCGAGTTGGGCTTGCGTCGCCTTGTCCAGGTCCGAACCGAATTGGGCGAAGGCCGCCAACTCGCGGAACTGCGCCATGTCGAGGCGGAGGCGGGCCGCCACCTGCTTCATGGCTTTCGTCTGGGCGTCGCCGCCCACGCGCGAGACCGAGATGCCCACGTTCACCGCGGGACGGATGCCGGCGTTGAACAGGTTGCCCTCGAGGAAGATCTGTCCGTCTGTAATTGAAATCACGTTGGTGGGGATGTATGCGGATATGTCGCCGAGCAGGGTTTCGATGATCGGGAGCGCCGTGAGCGAACCGCCCGTGCCTTTGACTTTGACGACCTTGCAGCCGTCCATCTGCTTGCAGGCTTCGTCCGCTTCATGTTTGGACAATGGGCCGGCGTACACCTTCCCGTCGACCCCGTCCTTCGGGCCGGCTTCGGCCTCCGCGAAATCCTTCCCGACGATGACGTACTGATTCGCGAGACGGGCGGCGCGTTCGAGCAGGCGGGAGTGGAGGTAGAACACGTCGCCGGGATAGGCTTCGCGTCCGGGCGGGCGGCGGAGCAGCAGGGAAACCTGTCGGTAGGCCCAGGCGTGTTTCGAGAGGTCGTCATAGATCACCAGCGCGTCGCGCCCGGTCTCCATGAATTCCTCGCCGATGGCGCAGCCCGCGTAGGGAGCAATATACTGAAGGGCGGCGGCTTCGTCCGCCGAGGCGACCACGATGATGGTGTGTTCCATCGCGCCGTGCCGTTCCAGAATACCGAGCGTGCGCGCCACTGCGGCTTTTTTCTGCCCGATGGCAACGTAAATGCAGACGAGGTCCTTGCCCTTCTGGTTGATGATGGTATCAATGGCGAGGGCGGTCTTGCCGGTCTGACGGTCGCCGATGATGAGTTCGCGCTGGCCGCGTCCGACGGGGATCATCGAGTCGATGGACTTGATGCCGGTCTGCACCGGAGTGTCCACGTCCTGGCGATAGACCACGCCCGGGGCGACGCGCTCGATGGGACGGTAGCCGCTGGTCGGAATGGGACCTCTGCCGTCAATCGGCTCGCCCAGCGCGTTGACCACGCGTCCAATCAGCCCGTCTCCCACCGGCACCGAGGCAATACGGCCGGTGGCGCGCACCTGCATACCTTCGGTCACTTCGGCATAATCGCCCATGATGATCACGCCCACGCTGTCTTTTTCCAGGTTGAACGCGATGCCGATGACGCCGTTCGCGAACTGAACCAGCTCCTGCGATCTGACCTGGGTCAGGCCGGAGACGCGCGCGATGCCGTCGCCCGCCTCCGACACCGTCCCGATGTCGGAAACGCCGATCTCTGGCTGGTACGCCTCGATCTGTTTTTGCAGGTCGCTGGTTATTTGTTTGATCAGATCCGTCATTATGCCTCCACACCGCACTGGGTTGCAGGCCTTTATCCGCCTGCCGGATTGGATTACGTACAATTGCCCGGATAGAGACTATCCGGGCGAACCAGGAACTTCCAGGAGACAAAGTCCCCGGCGATATTCTGTTGTTACAAGCCGCTTTTTTTACACAGCCCATTGGTACCAGAACGCACTAATGATAACTGAAACAGGGATGATTGTCTAGTTACAATCATCGCAAATAGCAATTCTTTATATAGAAAACGCTCTCCCCTTGAAGCCGGGAGAATATGGCGAGCGCGCACGGCGAATTGCAAAACGCGCCGGGAAATTTTAACATTGACATCCTCTCCAACCCTTGCCATATCTCCGCGATGTTTTATACTCGCTCTTATTCATTGAGGAGCAACCCATGGAGAACCCTCCCTCACGAAGGCTCAAGCGTTACTGGCGCGTGGCCGTCATCGCCAACATCAAAGACGACAACCAGCCCAAACCCGAGGGCGTCCCCGCCGACGCGTTCGCCGACTTCGACCACATCGAGACCATCCACCACATCCAGCGCGCCATCGAAAGCGACGGACACGAGACCAAATTCCTCATGGCCGACCGCAGCCTGCCGCAGACCGTCCAGGAATATAAACCCGACATCTGCCTCAACATCGCCGAGGGACTCGGCGGGGACGCGCGCGAAGCCCACGTCCCCGCCCTGCTCGAGATGCTGAACATCCCCTATACGGGATCGCGCGTCCTGACCAACGCCATCTCGCTGGACAAGACCCTGACGAAGCGCATCTGGCGCGACCGACGCCTGCCCGTCGCGCCGTTCCAGGAATTTCTCACCGGCGACGAACCCCTGCGCCCCGAACTGAAGTTCCCGCTCTTCGTCAAGCCCGCCCGCGAAGGCACCGGCATGGGCGTGGACTCCAAAGCCATCGTCAAGAACGAACACGAACTGCGCGAGCGCATCCAGTGGGTCGTCAACATGTACCAGCAACCCGCTCTCGTGGAAAATTTCCTCTCCGGGCGCGAGTTCACCGTGGGCGTGATGGGACGCGCCGACGCGAAGCTCTACTCCCGCCATCCCGAATGGTACGACGACAAGGACGGTTTCCACCGCTTCCCCATCCTGGAGTTGGACGCCAGCCGCTCCGTCACGCCGCAAATTTACAGCCAGGCCGCGAAAGCCAAGGAAGTCGGCGAAAAAGGCGCGCCCGATTACATCTGTCCCGCCGTCATTGACGCCGACCTCGAAAAGAAACTCAAACACTTCGCCTACCGCGCCCACATCCTGCTCGGCGCGCTGGACGTCTCCCGCACCGACATCCGCCTCGACGACGAGGGCAATCCGCGCTTGATCGAGATCAACACCCTGCCCGGCCTCACCCCCGATTACAGCGATCTCTGCCTGCAAGCCAACGCCGAAGGGATCGCCTACAACGACCTGATCCTCGAGATCCTCTATCTCGCCGCGGGACGCTGGGGATTGCTCGAACCGCGCGAAGCGCCCCTCCGCCATCGCAAATGACCCGCCGGGATTCCAGTCACAGCCTCATGCAAAAACCGACGCCCCGAAAAGTCATCCGCTGGATCGTCCCCTTCGCCGCGCTGCTCGCCTTCGCGGCCTGGATGTATATCGCGCCGCCCGGCCTGCTCGGCAAAGCCGACGCGGTGGGCTACGCGGTCTGTCACCGCATCAGCGAGCGCTCCTTCCACATTGGCGGCCGCCAGTTGCCTCTCTGCGTGCGCTGCTCGGGGACTTTCTCCGCCGCGGCCATTTCGCTGGTTTACCTGGCAGTCACTGCGCGCCGTCAAAGCGGGATGCCCGGCAAAAAATTCGCCCCGTTCTTCGCGCTCTTCTTCCTCGCCTTCGCCGTGGACGGAAGCAACTCCTACCTCTACCTCGTCAAAGAGACGACCGGCGCGTTCCGGCAAATTCCCAATCTCTACGTTCCCAACAGCGTCATGCGACTGTTCACCGGCTCCGGCATGGGGATGACGATGGCCGCCTTCCTCTTCCCGTCCTTCAACCAATCGGTCTGGCGGGACCTCGATCCGGCTCCGGTTTTCGAAAAGTGGTCCCGCTTCTTCGCGCTGATCGGGATCCTTGCCGTCGTTGACCTGCTCGTCCTGACGGAATCCCCCCTCGCGCTGTACCCCATCGCCCTCATCGGCCCGCTCGGCGCCCTCTCGCTGTTGACGATCATCTTCGCCATCGTCTGGCTGATGATCATGAAACAGGACAACACCTTCACGCGCTTTCGCGACCTGTGGCTCACCCTGCTGGCGGGCTTTACCCTCGCCATGCTCATGATCCTCACGATTGACCTGTTTCGATTACAATTGACTGGCACGTGGGGAGGCTTTCCCCTCGGGTAGCGCAAAACTTATTTTGCGGCACAAGGAAAACAAATGGACCTGCTCACCGGTATCTTTTCCGCCTTCGGACTCTCCGCCAGCGCGGGGCTGAACGCCTACATCCCCCTGCTGGTCATCGGCGTCATAGACCATTACACCGACCTGCTCACCCTCCAAAAACCCTGGGACACGCTCTCCAATCCGTGGATCCTGATCCTGCTCGGCATCCTGCTCATCATCGAAATGCTTGCCGATAAAGTCCCCGCCGTCAACCACATCAACGACGTCATCCAGACCGTCGTCCGGCCGGCGGCGGGCGCGGTGGCGTTCGCGGCCAGCGCCAACGTCATCACGAACGTCCATCCCGTCCTGGCCCTGGGACTGGGACTATTCGTCTCCGGGACGGTCCACGCGGCCAAGTCGGGCGTGGTGCGTCCCGCCGTCACCGCCGCGACGGGCGGCGTAGCCAACGCCCCCGTCAGCATGGCCGAAGACGTGACCGCGACCGGCGTCTCCATCCTCGCCATCTTCGTCCCGATGCTGGTCGGCGCTTTGCTCATCGTCGCCGCGGCTTTCCTCGCCTGGTGGCTGTGGCGCAGGGCCACGCGCGAACCGTCCAACTCATAGCGCGCGCGGATACGCTTCCGCAATTTTGCAATTCATCTATCACAAAGGAGAAAAGATCATGAACGAACCCGTTGGAACCCCCGCCGAATACCCGTCGCTCGAAACCCCAAAGAAGAAAAGCAACGTTTGGGTCATCGTCGCCGTCGTCCTTGTGCTGCTGTGCTGCTGCTGTGCAATTCTGGGTTTCCTCGGCTGGCAATACGGCGACCAGGTCCTGCAACAAATTAGCTACTAACCCAGACAAACAACCTTCGTCAAACCGAAGGTTGTTTTGATTTAAACATCCCCTGCAATTCCGTCAACGCGGCGCGCGCCGCGCGGCGTGTCGCCTCGTCCAACCCCGCGGCGAGGAACTCGTCCTCGTCCAGCACGGTCTGCCTGCCGTCCGCGCTGACCCATAGGTCGAGAAATAGATCCACGTATTCCACGCGTCCGTCCGTAAATTTGGACGGGCGCGTGATGTTGCAATACCAGCCCTTCAACGCGCCGCTGTCGCGGTCGTAAATTTCAAAGATGTTGTACCAGCGGTCGGCATAATAGGTCTCCACAAAACGGTCGCCGCGTTTGAGAACCGCGTCCGCGAGGGGCGTATCGTCGCGGTCGAAGAACGCCTCCAGCGTCAGCCGGTCGGCGCGGCGCTCGAGCGTCTCGCCTTCGTAGCGCCATTTCAACTCGCCCTGCGGACTCAACTTATCCACGATAATTTTTTCACGCATGACCCAGACACTCCGCGCGGAACGCGACCTCGATCTCCTCCCCGACTTTGAGCGCGCTCGTCAACTGGACGACCAACCCGCCTCGCAACGTGACCTTGAACCGCTCGCGGCTAAAGACGACATCCTCCACCCGCGCGCGGACTCGCGTCCCGCCCGCGTCCGCCTGTCTCAACAACAGAGCGACGGTTTCTCCTTCCGCGTGTCCATGCTTACAACGAATTGCAAACGCGCCAACGTTGGTCTCTACCTGGAACTTGGAACCTGACGCCTGACACACCCCCTCCACCACATTCCCGACTCCCAAAAACCGCGCCGCCCACGCCGACTGCGGATCGTTCCAGACTTCGGCGGGAGTCCCGTCGCGCAGGATCTTTCCCTCGTGGAGCAGCAGGATCCGGTCCGCGAGGGCGAAGGCTTCCTCCTGGTCGTGCGTGACGTAAATGGCAGGGATTTTCGTCCGATGCAGAATGGCGCGCAATTCGTGGAGCAGGTCTTCTTTCAGGGACCTGTCCAATGCGCCGAGAGGCTCGTCGAACATCAGCAAGCGCGGACGCGGCGCGAGGGCGCGCGCCAACGCCACGCGTTGTTGTTCTCCGCCGGAGAGGTCGGTGACGCGGCGGGAAGCGAAGCCCGTCAGGTTGACGATCCCCAAAACTTCGGTCACGCGGGAGGCGATGGCATCCTTTGGCTGGTTCCTCATCCGCAAGCCGAAGGCGACGTTCTCGAAAACCGTCAGATGCGGAAAAAGCGCGTAGTCCTGGAAGACCAGCCCGAAGTCACGCGCGTGAGGCGGAGTCGAGGCGAGGTCCGCGCCGCCCCAGAGGACGCGTCCCGCCTCGGGAAGTTCGAGGCCCGCGACGATCCGCAGCAGGGTGGACTTCCCGCTCCCCGACGCGCCCAGCAGGCAGACCGTCTCGCCCAAGCCAACGGAGAAGGAAACGCCGTCGAGGAGCGGCTGGTCTTCGTAGTGTTTGGAGATGGATTCCAGCGTGAGCATTAAAATTCTCCCGCGCCGGGCAGGCGCGCTTTTTCGATCAGCAGGATGCCCAGCAGCGTGACGGACATCAACAGCGTGGACATCGCCATGGCCTGTCCGTAATTGAGGCCGCCGGGCTGGGAGAGGAAGCGGGCGATGGCGACGGGCAGGGTTGGGAAATCGGGACGGGCGAGCAGGGAGGCCGCGCCGAATTCACCGAGCGAGACGGTGAACGCGAACGTCGCGGCGGCGAGGACGGCGCGCGAGAGGATGGGCCAGTCCACGGCCTGCCAGACGCGGAGGGGAGAAGCGCCGAGAGTCGCGGCCGCCTGGCGGAGTCGTTCGGGGACGGAGGCGAGGGCGGGTTGGAGAGTCCGAATCACGAAGGGCAGGGCGATGACGGTGTGGGCGAGGGGGATGATGAGGGGGGAGGCAATCAGTGATTGGTAATTGGTAATTGGTAATTGTTTATTGAAGGTGATGATGTAACCGAGGCCGAGGGTGACGGCGGATGCGCCGAGAGGCAGGAGCAGGAAAGAGTCGAGCAGTTTCGCGGCGCGGTTAGGGCGGACGAGCGCGGAGGCGGCGGGGAGTCCCAGCGCGAGGGAGAGAGCCACGGTGGCGGCCGCGTAGCCGAGCGAGTTGCGCGCCGCTTCGATGGGCGGGATGTAGAAAACAGAGCCGCTTCGGTTGACGAAAAGTTCGCGGTAATAATCGCCGGTGAAGCCGTATCGGACCTCGCCGCGCTGACCGAGGTCGGCTTCGAGGCGGGTGAGGGAACGGAGAGGGAGGGAGATGATGGGAAAAATGAAGAAGGCAGAAAGAAGAAGGCAGAAAGCGGAGACAAAGATTTTTTCGCGCAAAGTTTTGGGGCGGCGCGCGACAGAGGGCCGGGGCGCGGTGGGGACGATGGAACGCGTCACGATGCGGGTGTAGAGGATGGAGAACGCCAGCGTGCAGAGCAGTTGGATGATGGAAAGCAGGGCGGCCATCGGCAGGTTGAGAAACTGCATGGACTGGATGTAGATCTCCACTTCGAGGGTGGAGAACTGCGGCCCGCCGAGCAGGAGGACGACTCCGAAACTGGAGAAATCAAAGAGGAAGACGAGCAGTCCCGCGGCCAGCAGGGGGACGCGCAACACCGGCAGCAGGACGCGCGTCCAGACGCGGAGGCCGTCCGCGCCGAGAGTCCGCGCGGCCTGCTCGAGGCGCGGGTCGAGATTCGTCAACGCGTTGCCGAAGATGCGGATGACGATGGTGGTGTTGTAGAAGACGTGGGCGACAAGAATGGCGGTGAGGGTTCCAGAAAATTGGAAAGATGGAGGGGGAAAGAGGAAAGATGAAAGATGAAGGATGAAGGGAAAGAGGCCGCGCGGACCGAGCAAAGCGTTGAATCCCGCCGCGACGACCACGGTGGGAAGCATGAACGGGATCGCCGTCAACGCGCGCAGGAGGGATTTGCCGCGGAAGTCGAAGCGGGCGAAGAGGACGGCGGACGGGAGTCCGAGGAGGAAAGTCAGAAGCGTGGAGAGAGTCGCCTGGTAAAAGGTGAAACGCAAAACGGAAAACGCGCGCCGAAAATTGGCGGCGGTCAGGGCGGAGGCGTCGAGGCTGAAAGCGAGGATGCGCGTCAGCGGGAGCAGAAAGAAGACGGCGAGGAAGAGGACTGCGGGGAGGAGAAGGAAAGCGGAAGGCAGGAGGCGGGAGGCGGAAGTCCGAGAGCGCTGGCGCTTAAGCAAAGAGAAGCCGCTCCCTTCGGCTTTTTGGTTGACGTCCTTTGTGTCGGCAAGGCGTGACATGACGTGACTGAACGGTCCCTTTTGAAGATTGGAATCCGAAAGTAGAACTTTCGGATTCCAAGACGCCGCCTGAACTTTAACGCAAGACCGCGTCGGTCCATTCCTGGATCCAGCGTTCGCGGTTGGCGGCGATGACGTCGGGCGCGAGCGTGGCGGGCTGGTCGGGATACTCGTTGAACTGGTGGAACGAATCGGGCAGGATCGCCATCGGGTCCACGGGCAGGACGAACATTTGCAGCGGCAGGTCTTCCTGGAATTGCAGGCTGAGCATGAAGTCCACGAAGCGCTCGGCGGCCGCGCGCTGGCGCGTCCCAGCCAGGATGCCGACGAACTCGATCTGGCGGAAGCAGGTATCGGGTCCGACGATGGAGGCGGTGGGAGATTGCTCCAGCGCCGCGTCCGAATAGATCACCTCCGCGGCGGGGCTGGTCGCGTAGGAGACGACCATCGGCTGGGGGCCGCGTCCGCTCGAGGCGCTGAAGTTGGTGTAGTAGGCGGCGTTCCAATCGTTGACGACGACGAGTCCGTTGGCGCGCAGGGAACGCCAGAAATCGAGGTAGCCCGGCTCGCCGAAGTGCGCGATGGTGGCGAGCAGGAAGGCGAGTCCCGGCGAGGAGGTGGCGGGATTCTCCACCACCAACATGCCGTTGTATTCGGGACGGATCAAGTCGTCGAGGGTTTGCGGGACGGCGAGTTCGTTCTTGGCGAAGAAGGCGCGGTCGTAGTTGATGCACACGTCGTCGTAATCAACGGGCGTGGCGCGGTTTTCGGGATCGAGGCGGAACTCGGCCGGCGCGTTGACCAGCGCGGGCGACTCGTACGGCTCGAAGATCCCCGCGTCGAGGGCGCGCGCCAGGAAGGCGTTGTCCACGCCGTACAACACATCGGCGAGCGGCGCGTCTTTGGAGAGGATCGCCTTGTTGAGGGTCGAACCGGCGTCGCCGCTTTTGACGAAGGTCACTTTGACGTTGTTGGCCTGCTCGAACGCGGCCAGCGCCGCTTCGCTGATGGAAAACGAATCGTGCGTCATCACAGTCAACGGGACCGGCTCGCCCGAAGTCAGCGGCGCGGACGGCGTCGGCGCTTCGGTGACGATGCTCGCTTCCACGGCGGACGGCTGGGATGGCGCGGCTTGCGGCGCGCAGGCGGCGAGCAGAATGCAGAAGGCGGCAAGCGGGAGAAAGAGTTTATGTTTCATGGGAACTCCATAATTTGAAAAGGATTCCGAAAGTTCTACTTTCGGATGTCATCCTGAAGTAGAACTTCAGGATTCCAAATTCCTTCTTCGATGGACGACGAGCAGCAGGCCAGATTCGACCTCGACGCGCGCGGCCGCGCCGGTCATCTCGTTGCTGACGCCGCGCGTCTTGTGCAGGAGCAACGTCTCGTTGGACAGCGGCCAGCGCAGCCCTTCGGTGCGGACGCCGCGGACCTCCCCGCCCCAGGGGATCAACGAGACGAGGTCGCCGCTTCGCCCCTCGACCTGGACCGCGTCGCGGCAAAACCGGGCGGATTCCACCCCGTCGTCAATTCGGGTGACGAGCGACGGGCGGCGCGCGGCGGAGACGAGGGCGAGGTTGGCGAGGGTCTGGTCGAGGCGTCCGCCCAGCGCGGCGACGATGACGATCTCGTCGAAGCCGCGTTCGACGGCGTAGTCCAGCGCGAGTTCGAGGTCGGTCTCGTCCTTGTCGCGCGGGAATTGCATCAACTGGAATCCGTCAAGTCGGCTTCTTTCTTCCTCGGAGATCGAATCGAGGTCGCCGATGACGATGGACGGGGCCAGCCCCAGGTCGAGGGCGTGACGCGTCCCGCCGTCGGCGCAGAGGATGAAGTCGTCGGGGCGGAGAATCCGACGGGCCGCGTCGAGGCTGGGAAGAATCCCGTTGGCGAAGATGAGACAGCGAGACATCAAAAAAACCATCCCCAGCGGAGGATGGTTGACGAGACGAGGTTCCCTCCGCTGGCATTAACCAGATCAGGTGCTGCGGGTCGAGCGATACGCTCCTCTCAGCCTGTGAGACAGGCTCCCCGTTCGGTTGTGAGGCGAGTATATGTCCTGCGGAAGGGACTGTCAAGTCAAAAAATAAAAAACCCGTTTCCTGGACGAAAACGGGTCTAGCGCACGCGTCGCTTCCACTCTTCTTTGAGCTGCAACTCCTGCGGACTGACGCCCGAATCGAGGGCCAGGAAGTCCACCAGCAGGCGGTGGAATTTTTGGGCTTCGTCCATCATGGGGAAGTGGCCCGAGACGTCAAAGGTGACGTTGTGCATCATGTGCGAGAGGGCAGAGAGTTTTTCGGCGGACGGAGGCGGGACGACCGGGTCGTTCTGTCCGTAGACGAAGAGACAGGGCAGGTTGGTCTGGCGCGCCGCGCCGAAGAGGTTGTTGGATTGCAAATCCGCCATGGACGCGGCGATGGCTTTGGGGTCGGTCCTGGCGAAGTCGGACAGGGCGGCCGCCGACTCGGGCGAACGGTTGGAGAGCCAGTCGGTCAGTTCGGCGGGCGAGGCGCTCCACAGCCGGGGCTGGACCGCGTCGAATTCCATCGGGCAGGCGACGGTCATCATGCGGTCCACGCTTTGGGACCAGCGGCGCGCGAAGTGGAAGGCCACCAGCGCCCCCAGTCCATGCCCGACGACGGCGATCTTGCCGATGCCCATTTTGTCCATGAAGGCGCGGAGCATCTCCGCCTGCTGATCGAGGCTGTAGGCCTGGTCGTTGTGAGCGGTTTCGCCGAAGCCCCACAGGTCGAGCGCGTAGGCGCGGTAGGAGGTGGAAGTCACCTGCATGGAGGGAATCCAGTACTTCCACGAGCCCACCCAGCCGTGCAGGAAGAAGACGGGACGTCCCTTGCCCAGGGCTTCATAGTGGACGATGGCGTTATCGAGGAATACGACGCTCATTCGAAGTTAGGCGGCTTTCCGGTTTACAGTCTCATCCGCGGCTCGATCCGCAAGGGTCACTTTCCAAATTTCGCCAGGATCGCCTTGACGCGGTCGGTGAGTTGGTCGGGGGCGAAGGGTTTGAGGAGATACTCCTCCGCGCCCACATCCAGCCCGGTCTGGATTTCGCTCTCCTGCCCTTTGGCGGAGAGGAAGACGACGGGAGTGTCCTTCAGTTTTGAATCCTGCTTGATGAGGCGGCAGGCGTCATAACCGGTCATGCGCGGCATCCGCACGTCCATGAGGATGAGGTCGGGGTTTTCGCGCGAGGCCATCTGCACCGCCTCCTCCCCATTGGAGGCCGCGCTCACCTCGTACCCGGCAAAGCGCAGGGTGAAAGCCACCAGTTCACGGATATCCGGTTCGTCTTCAGCGATCAAAATTTTAGCCATTCTTGCCTCGTCCAACGGATTTTTGATGTCTGGGAATCGTGAAGGAGAAGGTGCTTCCTTCGCCGGGAATCCCCTTGCTGGTCATCCAGATGCGCCCGCGGTGCATCTCGACCAGTTGTTTGACGATCGGCAGGCCGAGGCCTGTGCCGGGGGTCGCCAGCACGAGCGGATGCTCGCCGCGATAGAAGCGCTCGAAGACGCGTTCTTGGTCTTCGGGCGCGATGCCCACGCCGGTATCGCTCACGTCCACCTGCACCTCCTCCCCGAAGTTGGCGTGGATGCGCACCTGGATCTGTCCATCCACCGGGGTGTAGTGGTAGGCGTTGTCCACCAGGTTGTCGAGGATCTGGCGGACGCGCTCCGAATCGCCGTGGACGCGCGGCAGTTCGCGCGGGGCTTCGAGCGAGATCGCCAGGGGTTTGTTCTCTTCCTGCGAGCGGCGCAGCACGTCGGCCAGCACGTCTTCGGCCACTTCGCGCAGGTCGAGGGCCTGGGGCGCAAGCGTCACGCGCCCGGCTTCGATGCGCGAGATGTCGAGCAGGTCGTTGACCAGGATGTTGAGCCGCTCGGTGTTGTTCTTGATGATCGAGAGGAAGTGCGACTGGTTCTCGTTCAACGCGCCGGCCGCGCCCATGAGCAGGATGTCGGCGTAGCCGCGGATGGAGGTCATCGGGGTGCGGAGTTCGTGGCTGACGGTGGCGACAAACTCGGACTTCAAGCGGTCCACTTCGACTTCGTGGGTGACGTCTCGGAAGATGGACACTGTGCCGAGGAAATCGTTTTGCAGCATGACGGGCGCAAGGTGCACCAGCACGATGCGGTTGTCTTCCAGTTCGATCTGCTCGGCGTAGGTATCGCCCGGCTGGTAAGAGGCCGGGTCTTCGGACCAGCCCTGGATGGTCTGCATCCACGCGCCGGCCGCCTTGCCGAACAATCCGCCGAAGGTGTCCAGCGACTGTCCGAGAATCCGATCGGAGAACAGGTTGAGGATGCGTTCCAAAGACGGATTGACGAACGTGACTTTGTTGTTCGCGCCGGTGACCAGGACGCCGTCGGCCACGGCTTCGAGGATGGCTTGCGAGCGGCTGGCCTCCTCCTGTTGTTTGCGGAGCATCGAGCCGAGACGTTCCGCCTGGTCGCGGATGAGTTCGTAGAGATGGGCGTTGTTGATGGAGACGGCCACCTGTCCGCCGATGGCCTGCACCAGGTTCAGCAATTCGGGGTTGAAGTGCGCCACCTTGCGGTGGAAGACCAGCAGCACGCCGATCATGTCTTCGCCAACCATCATGGGCGCCACGATGCAGGAACGGTGTTCGCGCGAGCCGGTGGCCGAGCGCACCCAGCGCGGGTCCTGGTGCAGGTCTTCGATAAGGACGGCCTGCCGGTTCTCCGCCACCCAGCCCGCCAGTCCCTCGCCGACGCGCAGGGTGACGGCGCGGCTCTCGTCCACCGCCTGGCGGGACAGGTATCCGTAGCCGGCGCGGTAGTGGAGCATGTTGTCGTCGGATTGCAGGAGCATGATGGTGCCTTGCTCCGCGCCGATGGCGTCGTTGAGCAGCGCCAGTGTGCGGTTGAGGGCGCGGTCCAAATCGAGGCTGGAGGAGACTTCGGTGAGGATGCGCAGAAGCGTTTCGGTGTTCTGCTGCTCGTGTTGTAGTTGAGCGGTGCGTTCCACCACGCGCTGTTCGAGTTCCTCGGCGAGCCGCTGGGTCTCGGCAAAAAGCCGTCCGTTCTGGATGGCGACGATGGCCTGGTTCGCCAGCGTGCTGAGCAGCTGCACGTCCTCCTGGGTATAGATGTTCGGCTGGTAACTCTGCGTGGAAAGCATGCCGATCGTTTCGCCGCCGATCTTCATCGGGACGGCGATGATGGATTGGGGCGAGGCTGTTTTGCTGATGGTAATGCCGCCCATTTCGTTCATCTGTTGGGTGGTGTGGATGAGCAGCGGCTCGCCGCTTTCGATCACGCGGCCGCTCAATCCCTGCCCCAGCGACAGGCGCATGTTGGGCGAACGCTGGTCGCCGTCCATCAGGTAGACGCCTTCAATGTCCTGCGCTTCCTTATCCAAAAGCGCGATGACGAACGCCTCCGTCGGCATCAGCCGCTGGACGGCTTTATGGATGAAGAGATAGATCTCCTCCGGGTCGAGGCTGGAGTTGATCTCGCTGCTGGCCTGGTTGAGGACGACAAAACGCTCGGCGGTCTGCACTGTGGACTGGTAGAGGCGGGCGTTCTCAAGGGCGATGGAGGCCTGGTTGCCGATGGTGCGCGCCAGTTCGATCTCGGTCAGGCCGAAGCGGGCGGCTTCGCCTCCGTGGAGGACGATCAGGGCCCGCACTTCCGCCGCGCCCAGCGGCAAGATCATCAGGCTGCGCGTGTCGGGGCCGAGGAATTCGAGGAGGGGTTGGGTATCCTGCTCGGAAGACACGTTTTCGGTGAGGTAGACGCCGCGCGACTCGCGCAGGCGCTGAAAGAGCGGCGCGTCGGGCAGCGGCCTGGACAAGGCGCGGCGCGCCCGCGGCAGGACGCTTTTCAGCGTCGCCTTGTCTCGCTCGAAGCCCACCACCGAAACGCGCAAAGCGCCAAAGGCGTTCAACAGTTCCTGCGCGGAGAGTTCGAGGATCTGGTCGGCGTCGAGCAGGCCGCTCAGCCCGGAGGAGAAGCGGTTGAGGGCGGCGAGACGCTGGGAGCGTTCGTCCAGTTCCACAGCGCGGTTCAGGCTGTCTTCGAACAGGCGGGCGTTTTCCAGCGCCACCGCCGCCTGGCCCGCGAATGTGGTGACGATCTGGATGTGTTCGCTGGAATAGAAATTGGCCTGCGTTTTTTCGAGGGCGATCAGGCCGATCACCTGTCCCTTGGCGATGAGCGGGACGCCCATCCACGAGAGACGCGGCGCTTCAACGGCCGGGAAGCGCGGGTCTTCGCGGGAATCGCCCACGGCGATCGGGCGGCCGGCGCGGATCATGTCTTTGAAGAGGGCGCTGTCGACCACTCGGACGTTCAGCCCGAGCAGCTCGCCCGAATTGGGAAAACCGCGCGCCGCGTTGACGGTCAACTGGTCTTTTTCCCGCATCCAGAGCGTGGCGGTGTCGTACGGCAGGACCGCGGCCAGCTGGTCGAGCAGGGACGCGATCAGTTCGCGGCTTTGCAGGCTGGAGGTGATTGTCGCAGCCACGTTGGTGAGCGCCTGCAATTGGCCGGCGCGCTCCTGCATGGCTTGCATCAGGCGGACGTTCTCAAGCGAAAGGGCCACCTGCTGGGCCAGCGAGCCGAGCAGGACTTCGTCGTCTTCTTTGAACGCCGCGACGGTATTGAAATTGTCCAGCGCAAGCGTCCCGAGTACCTGTCCACCGGCCATGATGGGGATGACCAGGCTGGAGACGGGCAGGCGTCCGCCGGTCGCCTGGCGGTAACGCAGGAGGTTTTCGGGATTCAAGGGGTAATCGCGCGACAGGTTCAGTTCGTCCACGCGGAGGGGCCTCCCGCTGGCAAAACTGACGCCCGGCAGGGCCTCGCCGGCCGCGAAGGAGATCTGCGCCATGACGTCGTTGTCGGCGTAGCCCATGACGACGCGCGGCGTCAGGCGGAGCGTCTGCGGGTCCCATAGCAGGACCGAGCCGGCGTGCGCGGTCGAAAGGACGCGCCCGGCGCTTTCGAGCAGGGCGCGCACGATGTTGTGCGGGTCCATGCCGCTTAACTGGCGGCTGAAGTCGAGCAGCAGGTTCACTTCCTGCAGGCGGCGGCGCGTCTCGCCCAACAAGGAGATGTTTTGCAAAACCACGCCGGTCTGGCGGGCGATCTGGTCGTAGACCTGGCGGTCTTCGTCGGTGAGGCCCGCCAGCGGTTCAGGCGAGACGGCCAGCACGCCCGCTACCACGCGCTGTCCGATCCGCACCGGCAGGCAGACTACGCTGCGGGCGCGCAATCCCGAAAGGAGGGCGGCGTCGCGCCACTCCTCGTTTTCGTCCAGGTTGGGAATGACGATGGGTTCGCCCGTCTGCATGACGACGCGCAGCGGGTTGCGCTGACCGAAGAGCGCTTCGGGGTTGACGGACTTCGGCGCGCTGCCCAGCGTCTGCGTGAGACGCGGCCCCTCGGAAGACTCCTCGGCGATCAGCGCCACCGACATGCCCAGCCGCGTGATCAGTTCGCGTCCCAGCGCCAGCAGGACCGAGGCCGCGTCGAATTGACCGCTGACCGATTCGGTGATGGCCAGTCCCGCGCGGATGCGCTGGACGCGGCGGTCGAGGTCGTGGATGGAAACGGTTTGGTCGAGGTCCTTGCGGAGCAGAATGGGCAGGTCGTTTTGGGTAACCGTCAGGAGACGCTGCTGTCGCTGCAGGCCGGCCGTCAACGACTCGATGCGGCTTTTCATCTCTTGTATTCGGAGGTGATTGAAGATGAAAAGTTCGGCCTGCGCCGCGAAAATCTCCAGCGCGTCCAACGTAGCCCGGTCGGGACGGAGGTTGTCGCGCGGCGCGTCGAGGCTTAAAAGTCCGAGCGGCGCGCCCTGCGGGTCTTCCAGCAGGAAGAGGAGCAGGTCTTCCGGGTCCCAGGCGTCGGGGACTTGGGGACGCTGGGCGGAATGGAGCGAGACGACGATGTGCACATCCGCGGGGATGATGGGGGTGTGCTCGACGGGAATGAAATAGGCGCGGCCGATCTTGAACTCGGGGCGGAGCAGGCGCCGGAGGCCTGGCAGAGGTTGTTTGTGCGCGAACAATTCCTCCAGCGTGCTGGCGGGCATGCCCACGCCGGCCATGCGCTGGAACGATTCGCTCTCCGGCTCGTAGACGCTGAGCAGGGCGATCTGGAAGGGGGTGGCCTGCTGGATGCTGACCGCGATCGCCCGCAACGATTCTTCGAGCGGACGCTCGTAATGCGCCACCGAGGAGAATTCGGAGAGATGGATGAGAGCGTCGGCGCGGCTTTTCATTTTTTCCACGACCGAGGTCTGCTCCTGGAAGCGGCGGGCGTTTCCAAGCGCGGTAGCGGCTTGCAACGCCAGGATCTGGAGCAGGTCGAGGGCGGCGGCGTCGAAGAAATTCGGCTGGTGGGCGTGCAGGTTGACGACGCCCAGCGTCTGTCCCTGATGGACGATGGGCGCGGCCAGCCCGGAGCGGATGTCGGTATGCGGGGGCGCGAACAGTTCGGCCTCGAAATCGGAGACGAAGAGCGCTTCGCCCGAGGCGAGCGCCTGCTGCGTCAGCGAGGTGAGCGGCTCCTCCACGTCGCAGCCCAGCCGGAAGGTCACGCGCGGGTCGGAGGTGGAGGCGGTTTCGGGGTCGAACAGCAGGATGGTGCCGCAGTCGGCGCCGGTGGTGCGCAGGCTTTGTTCGTGGATCGTTTCCAACAGACGGGAGATGTCCATCGATGAATTGAGTTCGCGGGCCACATGGGTGATGGAGGTCAATTGATCCACGCGGCGGCGGAGGCTCTCGTCCGTCTGATTGAGGAGGGCCGCGCCTTCCACAGCCGCGGCCAGCAGTCCCGCCGCGGAGACGAGCGTCTGGAGATCGTCGGCGTGAAAGAAATCGGCGACGCGGCTCCCAAACTGAAGTTCGCCCAGTCCCTTATCGCGCGCCAGAAGCGGGACGACGATCACCGATTCGACGCGCAGCGCTTCGATGATGACGCGGTATACCGACTTGACGCGCTCGTCCAGGCTCACCCGCCCAGACAGGAAGGGACGGAGCGTGCCTGAAACGACGTTGGTCCGCAGGGATTGTTCGTCCAGTTCGATGCGCGCCAGCGCGCGGGCCACATTTTCCGATACGCCCCAGGCCGAGGGGAGATGGGCGCGCAGGTGATGGGTCTGTTCGTCCAGCAGATAGATGGCGGCCGAGTCGGCGCGCAACAGCTGCGCCAGTTCCTGCACGGAGAAGCGCAGGATCTCGTCCAGCGAGGCGGAGGAGGCCGCCAGGCTGGCGATTCGACGGAGCGCCTCGGAGCGCTGACCGTGCTGGCGCGCCTCCTGGACGAGCAGGATATTGTCAATGATGCCGGCCGCCTGGTTCGCCACCGTGTTCGCCAGGCGTAGTTCCTCGGCGGAAAACGCCGCCGCGCCCTTGCGGTGGTTTGCCAATTGCAGGTAGCCCACGAACCGTCCGCCGGAAATCAACGGAAGCATGGCCGTGTCGCGCAGGCTGGCGAGACGGGCGATCTCCTGCAAGCCCAATTCCTGGAGCGCCGGGTCGTTCGACGCGTCCATGCTGAGGAGGGGCTGGGTTTGCTCCAGAATCCGAAACCCCGCGCTGTCGCGGCGGATCACCGAGCGGTAGACGGCCACCACGTTTTCGGGCAGCCCGCGAAACGGCGCCTGCGCTTCGAGCAACAGGTCGGTCTCGCGGAAGAGCAGGAAGCCCGCCACATCCACGTCGAAGAGCGAAGCGACGGTCTCCACCAGCCTGGCGAACATCTCGCCCATTTCATGGCTGGAAGCCGCCTGGGATAACCGGGCAAGGCCTCTCAGCTCCGTCATCCGTTCCTGTTCGGTCTCGAATCGGAGCGCGTTTCGGATGGCGTACGCGGCCTGCCCGCCGATCAACTGCAAAATTTCCGCGTCCTGGCGCGTCAACGCGTTGGCCGAAGTCTGGCCCGCCTCCAGGACGCCGACCAGCTCTCCCGCCGCGAGCAGCGGGACGCCGATGTAGGATTTGAAGAGCCCGGCCGATTCGCTCGCGTCAGGCGGACGGCCGTCCGGCAGGAAGACCAGCCCGCGCGAGGCGCGCGTGAATTCTGAATACGCGCCGAACTGGGGACGCATGGACTGGACGACCCGCGCGGCGCCTCCGCTTTCGTCATAGTGATACGCGGCCGGGACGGAGGCCGGCCGCTCGACGCTGATCTCGACCGCGTCCGCGGAGACCAGCCTGCGCGCGCCCTGGAAGACGGCGCGCAGGGTCGGCTCCAGAGACAGGTCCGCGGAGACGGACTGCCCGAACTCGGCAATCATCTTCAGCGCCGAGCTGGAAAAGGCTCCGCCGGCCTCCATGCCGCGGAAGGTGAGCAGCATGAAAGGCGCGAGGCCCGGCGCGCGGTAAGAGACGGCGTCCACCAGCCGCCCGTTCACTGAGAAACGTTTCTGTCCCTCTGCGGCGCACAGTTCGAGGAATTCCTCCGCCGGGCGGACGCTGCGCGCCAGCCGCTCGAGGTCGGGGGAATCGTGTTCCTGCAAGCCGAACCATTCGCGCGCCAGGCGGCTGATATATTCCACGCGGCCGCCGGACTGGACGTAGAGAACCGCCTCGTTGGGATGGGTTTCAAAAGAGGCGGAAGAGGTCGAAGACTCTGAAATTTGCTGGGGGCGCGGCAACAGGCGCAAAAAGACCCATACCAGAATGACGATGATCAAACTGGCAAAGATCAGATTCAGCCCGAAGCCTGCCTCGCCGAACATGACGCTTGTCCCTCCCGCTTATTTGGCGGCATCCAGGCGGCGCGCTTCGGCCGCCAATTCGGTGATCTCGCGAATATCGGAGAAGGATTGCAGGACCGGCGAGACCATCCCCACCGCCAGCGTCATAAACGGCGACTGGACGGTTCCTCCCTCCGGCTTCGGCGCCTGGGTAAACCCCTGCTGGCGGTCCATGAAGTTATAGTGCGTCTGCACTTCCTCGGCAAAGCGAGCCTTCACGCGGTCGCGGATGGCCGCCGCCGATTCGTATTTCGTGATGATGATGAAGTTGTCGCCGCCCGCGTGGCCGATGAAATCGGCGGAGGAGCCAAGCTCGTCCACCACCTCGCTGAGCAGCATGGCGGTGAAACGCAGCACGTCGTCGCCCGCCACAAAACCGTACACGTCGCGGAACGGGTCGAAGTGATTGATCCGCAGGTCGAGCAGCGCCCAATTGTCCTGGCGGATGATGCGCCGCAATTGCTCCTCGATCAGCCGTCCGGCCGGGAGTCCGGAGCGCGGGTCGGTGAGGCTCTCGCGTTCGGAGCGTCGAATGGCGCCCTGCACGCGCAGTTTCAATTCCTCGATATCGAAGGGCTTGGTGATGTAGTCGTCCGCGCCCAGTTCCAGCCCTTGCAGTTTGTCGCTGCGCTCGTCCTTCTGGGTCAGGAAGATGACCGGGATGTGGCTGGTGCGCGTGTTCGTCCGCAGCGTGCGGCAGACCTCGTACCCGTCAATATCGGGCAGCATGATGTCCAGCACGATCAAATGCGGCAGGGCGGTGCGCGTCTTTTCCAGCGCCAGTCCGCCGCGCGGGGCGATATCCACCTCATAGTCCATGCCGCCGAAATAGATCTTCAGCATGTTGGCGATATCGGCGTCGTCTTCGACGACCAAGAGTCGAGGTTTTCCCATACGAGCCTCCCGGAATTAGTTGCGCCCCGCCCGTCTGGCGTTGCGGCGCACGGCTTCGATTTGTTCCAGAGTCACTTCTTTTTCAAACGAACGGAATCCGCTCAGGCGGAACCCGTGCTTTTTTGCGATGGCAGAGATCTCGTCCACGCGTTGGCGCGTGATCTGCTTGCCTAAAGTATAATCCTCGAAGCGGCCTTCCAGCGCCAGCGCCATCGTCTCGGCCATGCAGGCGTAGGCCTTGCCGGGCGGAAAACCGAAGTTAAAATGGAAATCAACGGGGCCTGGAACGTCCACCATTCCGCCGTCAATCACAAATATATCATCTCTTGCCGCCGCGACCATTGCAGAAACGTCGCGAGGGCGCGCCACGTCGCAGACCACGCTGCCGGGACGCAGGTGCTCCGGCTGGATGACCGCGTGAACCGCGCTCGTCACCGTCAGGATCAAGTCGGACTCGGCCAGCGGACTCATGTCTGTGGCGACGGCGACCTCGGCTCTCCCCCCGACCTGGAGGCGGGCGCGCAGTTCTTCGAGCGCGTCCACCCTTCGGCCGATCAACGTCAGATGAGCCGTCTGCTCCGAGAGCAATTCCGCGCAGACCTGCCCGATGGCCCCCGTCGCGCCGACCACGGCCACGCTCGCGCCGCCGACGGAAATGCCCATCAACTCCGCGGCGCGCTGGATGGACTCGACCGCGATGGCGATGGTGTAGGAATCGCCCGTCGTCACGGGGACCGCCAGACGGTCCGCGATGGAAACGCCGGCGTCGCCCACGACGGAGGTGAAGGCGCCCAGTCCCAAAATCTGCGCGCCGAGTTTCTCGGCCATGCGTCCCGTCTGCACGATCTTGTCGTAGACGCGCGCTTCGGGCAGTTCCAGCATCTGGCGCGGCGTGAAGGGACAGGCGATGAACCAGCCTTTGACTTGCCGGCCGGTGGCAGCCGAAGCGATGCCTTCGATTTCGGAGAGGTAGACCGGGGGGAAATATTGGGAGAAAAATTCGATCTGGCGCTCGGTCAGGATGCGTCCGAGGAAGGGATACTTCCGCTGCACGTCCCGCTTGACGCTGATGGGATGGATGATGAAGGCGAAGGAGTCCATGGGCTTACCAGGATTCCACCTCCGCGTCGCGGTCTTCGTCGCCGCGCGGGTAGAGACGGCGGTGCAGGTCCGCGTTCTTCAGTTTGTGATGGTCGCTGTCTTCGTAGCGGATGTCGCGGTCAACGACGCGTCGCTCTTTGGAGGCGAACAGCACCACGTCCGATTCGATGGTGCGCGCCGGGAAGACGATCAGTCCTGAGCCGAGGCGGCAGTTGTGTCCCACGCAACCGCCCATCACCGGGCGGTTGGAGAAACTCAATTCATTGCGTCCATCGCGCGCCAGGATGGGCGCGGGGATCAGGTTGTAGTCGGTGAAGGTGCTGCCCGCGCCGATGAAGGTGTTGCGTCCCACCACACACATTTGCAGGCAGGTGTTCTGCGCGATCATGGAGTTTTCCATGACGGTCGTCATGAACAGCGAAGCCCGGAAGGGCAGGAAGGTCCCGTCGCCGACGACGGAGAGCATCAACTGAACGTCCTGCGAAACGTTGACGTTGTTGCCGATGGTGCAATTCTCGATGACGGCGCCCGCGTTGATGGTGACGTTATCGCCGATGGTGGTGGGGCCGTGGATGATGGCGTGCGGGTCGATCACGCAATTCTTTCCGACCTTGACGAGTTCCGAACACTCCAGCACCTGCCGGCCTTCGTAGAGCGCCTTGCCGAGGATTTTGAGTTTGAAAGCCAGGTCGTCGTTGAGACGGTCTTCGAAGCGCAGGCCGCGCCCAAAGAGGCCGAAGACGATATCCGCGATGTAGACATGCACCCAGGAGTCGATGGCGATGAGCGAGCGGCGCGGCACCTGGTAGGTGAGGTCGCCGCTCTGGTCGGCCATGTAGGTGGGGACGTGGTAGTAGCCGACCTCCTTGGCTCCCAGATTAATGACGAGCGGCTCCACGTCCGCGACGGGGCCGTGCGGGTAGTACCACAGGTCGGCGAGGTAAAGTCCGCCCGCGAGGGTGTACGAAGTGGAGAGCGGCAGGGCGTGTTCGCGGAAGGCGGGATCTTCGGCGGCGAAGGCGGCGCGGCAGGCGCGTCCGCGTTTGCGGGCGGCGGCGATGAAAGCCTTGATGTACTCGTGGTCGAAGAACAGGTTGTTGCGATGGACGATCATGGGTTCGCGTGAACGCGGCAAAGGTTCGCGCGGCGCCAGCTCCATTTCCTTTGTGACGTAGGGGGCCAGCACATTCCTCTGCCACAGCCAGAGCGGCGCGTTCTGGATGCGCAGGTCGCGCGCCGGTTCGTTGAACGGCGGGATGCGTTTGAGGGCGGGGAGGATGACTTTCAACATGGCAACTTAAGCGAGCGGCGTCCGGTTGATCTCGATGATGCAGGCGGGATCGCCTTTGGCGACGCAGAGGGTTTCTTCTACGTCGAATATCTTACCACTGCTCACCCAGTAGAGCGCTTCCTGCAACAGTCCCACCGCGAGATGGCAGGCGGGCGCGCCGGTCTGACGTTCCCAGCACAAGGGGCAGCGCTCGATGACCCAGAGCAGTTTGCCGTCGCGCTCCTCGATGCGGACGCGCTGGTCGGTATCGCGGTTGAAGAGGCCGGCCAGGGCCTGTCCGCCGGAGCGGATCTTGAGGCCGAGCGGGAGGAGGCGAAAGGCGTTCTCGGTCACGCCGAGTTGGGGGCCGAATTCGCGCAGTCCGTATTTGAAGGCGGCGCGCCCGGCGCGCAGCGCCAGTCCGCGCCCGGCGCGGGGTCCGTAGGCGCTTTCGAGCTGGGACATCAATCCGCTGATGTCTCGGAAGGGGAATTCGAGTTTGGAATCGTCCGGGGGAGGCTGAGCGATCAGGTCGGCGCGCCCCGCGAGGTTAAGAATGGCGCGCAGGCCGTTCTGTCCGAGCGCTTCTTCCATTGAATCCAGGATGATCCGCCCCATGCGGTTTGGGTAGTGGAACGCGTCGGCCTGATTCATAATGTGATGTTCTCGGGGGTGAATTTTCTCAGGGGGACGGTGCGGTGTTCGTCCAGAAAGGTTTGCAGGTAGTGGACAAAATTTTGCGGCTCTTCGAGCATGGGGAAGTGTCCCGCGTTGGGAAAGCGGATGATCTGCGCCTGCGGGATGCCTTCTTTCATCGGCTGCCACTGCATAGGGTGGACGACTTTGTCCCGATCGCCATAGATGCCGAGCGCGGGGACTTTGATCTGCCCGAGCAGGGGACGCAGGTCCGTACGGCGGAGGGAGGCGATGGAGAGCAGGAAGGATTCGAGGGTGGTGCGCGAGAGGTCGCGGTCCATCATTTGGGGGAAGCGCGGGTCGGCGCAGATGACCCTGGAGTAGTAATATTTCATAAAGGCGCGGAACGGGCCCATCATGTGGAAGAGGAGGAAGGCGTTGAAGCGATAACCGGCCAGTTTGAGGAGGGGCGCCAGCGAGGAGCCGACGATGGGCGAGCCGACCACGATCACTTTGCTGACCCGCTCCGGATAACGGATGGCGACGGAGAGGCTCACCGTCCCGCCCATGCTGTGACCGACGAGCGGGGCGCGCGCGATGCCGAGTTGCTCCATGAACTGACCGACGAGGCCGACGAAGTCCTGCACGGCGTAGGTGTCGCGTTTTTTTCCCGATTCGCCGAAGCCCCAGAAGTCCAGCGCGTAGGTGCGATAGGATTGACCCAGGTGGGCCATGGTTTCCTGCCAAAGCCCCCAGGAGCCAAGCCAGCCGTGTAACAGGATGACAGGGCGGCCGCGTCCGTAAACTTCGTAGTGGACGATGCCTTGATCGGTGGTAATCGAAGACACGAAAAGTTTCCGTCGGCGCGAAGGTTACTCGCCAGACTCCATGTCGGCGAGAATGCTGTACAACAATGCCAGGAGGATCTCCTTGACGGATTTGCGGTCGGTGGCGGTGCAGGGCAGGAGTTTGGTTTTGGCGTCGAGGCGCAGGGCGTGACGCATGTCTTCCACCTCCCAGGCGTCTTTCTTGTCCTGTTTGTTGGCGGCCACCACATAGGGCGTGGGGGCGTAGGCGCGAAAAGTCTCGAGGATGCTGCGGGCTTCGCGGAAGGTTTCGGGGCGGGTACTGTCCACCATGACGATGAATCCGAGCATGCCTTCGGAGAGGATCTCCCACATGAAGTCGAAGCGTTTTTGCCCGGGCGTGCCGAAGAGATAGAGGACGAGGTCTTCGTCCACGGTGATACGTCCAAAGTCCATCGCGACTGTGGTGGCTTCCTTGACGGCGCGTTCTTCGCGGTTGCTGATCTTGCGTTCCGTCGAGACCACGTCGATCTCGCTGACGGATTGGATGAACTCCGTCTTACCGGCGCTAAAGGGGCCTGTCACCACCATTTTGACTGTCTGCATTTTCGAATCCTTCCGTCCTTGTTTGCGGCGGCTACAACGAACGTATGCGCCCGATGAGTTTGTTGACCAGCGATTTCTGCTCTTCGCGATTTTCGGTGGGATAGGTGCGCGCCGGCACAGGCACTTTGGCGCCCTCCGGGCGGACGATCTCCACCAACCCGGCCTGCAAAAGTCCGTAGACGATGCGGCGCACTTCCATGTCGTTCATCTTGTTCGCGGCCGCGATCTGGCGCATAGTGTTCTTGGGATTAATGTACGAGACCACGCGCCACTCTTCCACGCTCAAATTGACGTTCTTGAGCGGGCGTTCGGTGAATTTCAACGCCATGTCGAGGCTGGGAATTTCGTCCTGTAATTGCTCCCACTCGCTCAACTGCCGCGAACCCTCGATGATGAGGTTCTCCAGGTCGAGGCGCACGTTGATGCGGTCCTCGGGGGCCAGCAGTTCAGGCTCGAAGCGGAAGAAGCCCTCCACCCACGTGAACAGGCGGCGGATGATTCCCGTGTAATGTCCCTGCAGGTTCAACAGGATCTCGTCCTGCTGGATATACCCGGCGTTGATCAACATCAGGCCGAGTTCCTTGTCGCTCACCCGGCCGGCGCGTTCGATGATGGCGCGATACTGGTTCGCCGTCAGGCGGTTGGCCTGATGCAAGACCGCGGCCAGCCGGTTATCTTCCTGTCCAATGCGGGCAAACGCGAGTTTCCCCTCGCGAAACGCCGCCTGGGCCTGCTCGTTCGGACCGTCCACGATCAACGTGCCGGTCTTTTGCGCCAGGTTGATCAAGTTGAGCAGTTGGGTGACTGTGAAATCTCTTAGGTTACCGCGTAACGCCATGAAGCCTCGAAAAAATCCCTGGAACGGGGTGTGCGAAAATTATACTTGCAAGGGAGGGACGCGTCAATTAAGCGGGCTATCACAATTGTAGACTCGTCCGCGCCCGCGGGCATGGCTTCCTGTATAATTCGTCCAATGTTTACCGCAAACCAGGAGACGATATGTCAGCGCTGAAAAAATTATTCATCCTCGTCCTGCTCCTTTCCTTCGCGCCGCTGGGACAGGCCCGCGCCGCCGCCCTGCCCGCCAGCGTCAGCGAGGATAAGGCGATCCTCCAATTTCCAGACAGCGTCACGTTTCGAGCCAACATCGCCAGCAGCGCGACCGTCGCCTCGGTCACGCTCGAATACGGCGCGGACCAGTTGACCTGCGGGACCGTCGTCGCTAAAGCCTTCCCCGTCTTCCAGCCCGCGGCAAACGTCTCCGTCTCGTGGACGTGGGACATGCGCCAGTCTGGTTCCCTGCCGCCCGGCGAAACTATCTGGTGGCGCTGGCGCATCGTGGACGCCAACGGTCAGGAGACCGTGACCGAGCAAAAGACCGTCGCCTGGATCGACTCCACGCATCGCTGGCAGACCATCACGGAAGGCGACCTCCGCTTGCATTGGTATTCGGGCGACCAGACCTTCGCGCAAACCCTGCTCGATTCCGCCTCGGCCGGGCTGGAGCGACTCCACAACGACGCCGGTCTCAGCCTCGACGCGCCGGTGGATTTCTACATCTACGCCAACACCAACGACATGAGAGACGCCGTCCTGTACGAGCCTTCCTGGACCGGCGGACAGGCCTTCCCCGTCAACGACATCGTGATCCTCGGCGTTTCCAAACAAGACCTGGACTGGGGCAAAGACTCCATCGTCCACGAATTGACGCACGTTCTCGTCGGCCACCGCACCTTCTCCTGCCTCGGCGACGTCCCCACCTGGCTCAACGAAGGACTGGCGGTTTACAGCGAGGGCCTCCTCGACCCAATCTCGCAGTCGCAGCTTGACGACGCCATTAAAAACAACACGCTCCTCAGCATCCGCTCCCTTAGCGGCGGCTTCTCCGAAGTCCGCGACAAAGCCACCCTCTCCTACAGCCAGTCTTACAGCGTCGTCAAATTTTTGATCGAAGCCCACGGACAGGAAAAGATGAACGACCTCCTGCTGGCCCTGCGCGACGGCGCGACCGTGGACGACGCCCTGCAGCAAATCTACGGATTCAACGTGGAGGGACTCGAAGTCGAATGGCGGGCGGCGATTCAAGCCCGACCGATGGCCGTCTCTGCCCTCCCGACCGCGCAACCCACCCCGACCTTTGTCCCCACCATCGTCCCCGTCGGCGGCGACTCGTTCGCGGCCATGCCCACGCCGTTCGTCGTCCCCACCTCCTCGTTCTCCACGCCGGACGCGTCCGCGCCGCCGACCTCGTCCCAGGGACCGCCGCTCCTGTTGACCCTCGCCCTGCTGGGATTCTGCTGTCTCCTCCTGCTCATCATCGGGGTCGTCTTCATCGGGATCGTCGTGCGGAGCCAGAACCAGAAGAAGAAAGGAGGCGAGCAATGAAACGCATCCCTCGCCTGTTGCTGCTCGCCGTCATTTTGCTGATCGCCGCGCGCCCGGTCGCTCCGGCGGAGGCCATCCAGGTCCCGCTGAACCAGGCGCTCGTCCTGGCGGGAGGCGAAAGCCAGAACCCGCGTACGTACGATCCCGCCACCACCTACGGATCGGGCGACAAGCGCGCCTTCAGCGGGTTGGTCTCGCTCGACCCGCGCCTCAACCTCGTCCCCGAACTGGCCGAACGCTGGGAGGTCAGCGCGGACGGGATGACGTACACCTTCCACCTGCGCGCCAACGCCAAATTCCACGACGGACGCGCCGTCGCCGCGCAGGACTTCGTCTACTCGTGGGAGCGCGCCGCCAGTCCCGCGTTGGCCTCGGACACCGTCCTTACCTACCTCGGCGACATCGTGGGCGTCAAAGAGATGCGCGCCGGGCAGGTCGACCACATCCGCGGCTTGAAGGCCGTTGACGAGCGCACTTTGCAAGTGACGATCGACGCGCCCAAATCCTACTTCCTGATGAAACTCACCTACCCCACCGCCTTCGTGGTGGACAAAGCCAACGTGGAATCGGGCGGGGACTGGTACCGCCATCCCAACGGGACCGGGCCGTACAAACTCGCAGAGTGGACCCCGTCCAGGCGCATCGTCTATGAACGCAACATGGACTTTTACCTCGGCGCGCCGTCCATCCCGTACATCGTGATCAACCTGTACGCGGGCGTGGGATTCCGCCTGTACGAATCGGGAGACATCGACCTCACCGGCCTGCCGCTCTACGCGGTGGACCGCTTCGCCGACCCCGACGAGCCGATGCAAAAGGAGGTCGTCTCCGGCGTGGACCTCTGCACCAGTTACGTGGTCTTCGACGTGACCAAACCGCCCTTCGACGACCTCAACGTCCGCAAGGCGTTCAGCCTGGCGTTCGACCGCCAAAAATATTTGGACATCGTCTACAGCGGACGCGCCCTGCCCGCCATCGGCCTCTACCCGCCGGGCTTGCCGGGCTTCAACGTGAACCTCGACGGCCTGCGTCACAACCCCGAAGAAGCCCGCAAATTACTGGCGGCCTCGAAATACGGGAAAAACCTGCCGCCCATCGTCTTCACCAACGCGGGCTACGGCAGTTACGTGAGCGCGGACGTGGCCGCCATGATCCAAATGTGGCAGCAGACTCTCGGCGTGACGATCACGGTCGAAAACCTCGAGCCGAACTTCTACCTCGAGCAGGTGTTCTCCGGCAATCACGGACAACTCTTCAACACCGGCTGGTGCGCGGACTATCCCGACCCCGAAAATTTCGCCGACATCCTCTTCCACACCGGCTCGGCGCAGAACACCGGTCACTACTCCAACCCCGCGCTCGACGCCCTGCTCGAACAGGCGCGCGTCGAACGCGACGTGACCAAACGCATCGCGCTCTACCAGCAGGCCGAGCAGATGATCGTGGACGACGCGGCCGCGCTGTTCACCGTCCACTCGTTAAGTTACACGCTGGTCAAACCCTACGTCAAAGGCTACGTCTTCACCCCGATAGACATCCCCATCGAGCGATACATGTGGCTGGAAGGGAAATGACGACGGCAAATTCGGACTTTGGATCAGGGACGCGCTTCCGCCAACAACTCCACCCGCGTCACGCGTGACCCGAGGCTGGACACCGTCATCTCGAACGGGATACTCGCCCCGGCCGCTCCCGTCCCCTCCCAGCGGCGGAATCCTACAACGCGGCCCGCGTCATCGTAGGCCACCGCGGCCACCCAGACCGTCCCAGCCGCGGCGCCTGCGGTCAGGGAGACCTGTCCGCTGACGCGCGCGGTCAACCCGTTCGGCGCGATCTCGGTCGCCGGGTCGAGGATGGAGACGGGGAGATAGCGCGCGTCGTCCGCGGGCAAAATCATGGACGAGAGAATCCGCACGCGCGGGCGCGCGTCCGCAGGGACGGGGGACGCGAAGAACGTCGTCAACGGCAGGGAGGCGCGCGGCGGCAAAACGTTGAGGGGCGGGATCGCGTCCTGGGCCGCGACCGCTTCCCCGTCCGCGGCGAGAAGCGAGATGCGGGCGGAGAGATTCTCCAGCGCGGCGTCCGAGTCGTTGCGCGCCAGGGCGAAGCACCACATCCCGCCGTCGAGAGTCGGGTAACAATCCACTTGCGAAATCGCAAACGGGACGGGCGTGGGCGTGGACTCGCCGGTGGGATTATTTTGGTCGGTGGGGATGCGCAGCGCCGCGCCGATGGGCATGGCGTTGGGCGAGACTGTGGGATTGGCGGCGATCAGCGCGTCGAGCGAAACGCCGAATTTTTGGGCGATCGCGCCCATCGTGTCGCCCGCTTGAACGATGTAGGTGAACGGCGTGGGCGTGGGGAGCGCGGGCTGGCTGTCCTGTTCATCTTCCAAAGGAAGGGGGGCAGCCGTCGCGCTGGGCGTGAGAGTTAGATAGGGGGTGAGCGCCGAGGTGGGATTAGTTGAAGCGGCAGGCGCGCAGGACGCGGCGAGCAAGAGCAGCGCGGCCAGGATAGGGACTTTGCGAAACATGAGGAGATTATAACCACATGCCGCCATGCGCCGCGGCGGTCATGTTTTCCTTCTGCCGAGAATGAGGCGAATTTCACGAAAAATCATGGAAAGTTCGCGCGCATTCGCGAAAGTCGCGGCGGGAAACTTTTCCGCAGAAGTCTATTTCTTCCCGCCTTTTCCCACCAGCCAAATCCCCCTCCAGACTACCATCCCGAGCGCGGAGGTCGCGCCGAGGATGATCCCAAACAAAGGGAGGACGGGAGCGTTCAGCCACAGTCCGCGCAGGACAACGGCCAACTGCCCCGCGTAGAATCCCGCCAGCGCGGCGCGCCACAATCCATCCACGCGCAGGACGCGGTCCGCCTCGAACAGACCGAGGGCGGGCGCGAGCGCGAACCAGCCGACCGCCATCGGGACGAAGGTGGTAGCCATGCGCGGCAGGAAAGCCGCGCCCACCTCGCGATGCGTGGCGAAACCGATGATCGTGATCACGATGACCGCGAGGACGTCGCCTGCGACCAAAAGCCAGTTCAATTTTTTCATATTTTAGAAACCCCTCGCGACAAAGAGAAAGAAAGCGGCCGCAGCGCAAGCCAGGACCGCGAACGCCGCCGCGATCAGGAACGCGACGCGCCGGCTGCCGCCGTCGTCCTCCGCAAAAGGATCGCCGCTGATGACTGGCTCGTCCTGCGCGCTGATTTGCGTCTTCGCCCGCTTCAGGGACGCCTCGGCCCGGCTCACCGCGTCTTTGGCTGCCTTCAGCCCGACCTTATATTCGTCACGATAGATCTGGACCGCTTCGATTTTCTTCCCCTGGGCAAGCAGGGACCTGATCTTGCCTTCGAGAACGGGATTATCGTAGTCCATCGCCGCCGAGGGAGGTTTGGCGACCTCGTTTTGAAACATCTTTTCCACGGCAGTCTTGGCTTCGGCAAGGCCGGCGCCGGTCGCTTGGCGGTATAGTTTAATGGCTTCAATGATCCGCCGCTCGTGGATCAGGTCGTGGATCTGCTGAACTTTATCGGGGGTGAGGCCGGGCATGAAAACTTCCTTTCACTGGGCGATCATTCTTCCTTCCGCAGGGCGGGGAACAGCAAGACTTCGCGGATGGAGCGCTTGTCGGTCAACAACATCACGAGACGGTCCACACCCATGCCGAAGCCGCCGGTGGGAGGCATCCCGTAACGCATGGCGCGCAGATAATCCTCGTCGAGCGGATGGCGTTCCTCGTCGTCCGACTTGTAGTCGCGTCCCATTTCAAGGAAGCGGGACTCCTGGTCGAGCGGATCGTTCAACTCGGTGAAGGCGTTGCACAACTCGAAGCCCGCGATGTACACCTCGAAGCGTTCCACCGTCAGCGGGTCGCCGGGACGCGACTTCGCCAGCGGGGAGATGTCGCGCGGATAGTCGTAGAGGAAGGTCGGCTGGATGAGCGTCGGCTCGAGTTTCTCGGAGAGCGCCCAGTCCACCAGTTTGCCGCGCGTCACGCCGACGGGAGGAACAAAGCCCTTCGCCCGCAGAGCCGCCGCAAGCGAGTCCGAATCGGCGTGCGCGTAAATGTCCACGCCGGTCGCGTCAAGCAGTCCCTGCCGCATTTCGAGCCGCCGCCAGGGAGGGGTCAGGTCTATCTCGTGTTCCTTGTATTTGATCTTCGTCGTCCCGAGGACTTGCTGCGCGACGGTCGAGACCATCTGCTCGGCCAATTCCATCACCTGCAAATAATCGGCGTAGGCCCAATAGAATTCGAGCTGCGTGAATTCGGGATTGTGTTTGAACGAGACGCCCTCGTTGCGGAAGTCGCGCCCGATCTCGTAGACTTTTTCGAGGTTGCCGACCAGCAGGCGTTTGAGATACAACTCGAACGAAATTCTCAGGTACATGTCCTGGTCGAGTTCGTTGTGATGCGTGACGAACGGACGCGCCGCCGCGCCGCCATACAACGGCTGGAGGATGGGCGTTTCGACTTCGAGGAAACCTTTATCGTCGAGGAACTCGCGCAGCGCCTTGACGATGGCGGCGCGCTTGCGGAACGTCTCGCGGACTTCGGGATTGACGGCCAGGTCCGCGTAGCGCTGGCGGGCGCGGATCTCCGCGTCTTCGAGCGCGGCATGGCGGACGACCGTCCCGTCTTCGAGCGTCTCGTCTTTCGCGGCGGGCAGCGGGCTGACGGCCTTCGCCAGCATCTTGAACTCGCGGACGAGCAGCGTCGCCTCGCCCGTCTTCGTGCGGATCATGCTCCCGCTCGCCTGGATGAAATCGCCGATATCAAACATCTTATTGAAGAGGTCCACCTGGTCCTGTCCGATCTCGTTGACGCGGAAGAACAACTGGACTTTGCCCTCGCCGTCCTCGATGTGCGCGAACGAGAGTTTGCCCATCGGCCGCACGGCGCGGATGCGTCCCGCCAAAGTCGCTTCGACCTGGCGTCCCTCCTTCTCGACGGCTTCGAATTCGGCGACGGCCTGCGCGCTGGTATGCGTGCGCGTCGCGCGCGTGGGGTACGGCTCGATCCCCTCGGCGCGCAACTCCTCCAGTTTCTGGATGCGGATCTTCTCAAGCGGGGAATATTCTGACATGCGAAAACCTTTCGGCATAAAAAAACCCCGCGCAAACGCGTTGCGCGGGGCCGCGAGTTTACACAGCCCCTGTTACTTCACCTTGACGATCTTGACCTTGAAATGGCCGCCGGGCGTCTCCACCTGCAGCGTCTCCCCGGCTTTATGACCGATCACGGCCTTGCCGATGGGCGATTCGTTGGAGATCTTGCCTTCGCGCGGGTTGGCTTCCGCCGCGCCCACGATGATGAAGGTCTCGGCAGGAGAGCCTTCCTGCTCGATGGTAATTGTTGAGCCAACCTGGATCAGGCCCTCCTTGCTCTTGCCGGTCTCTTCGATGATGCGCGCGGTGGCAAGCATCACTTCCAATTCCTGGATGCGGCCTTCCACAAAGGCCTGCTCGTTCTTGGCGGCCTCGTATTCGGCGTTCTCGATCAACTCCCCGCCTTCCATGGCTTCATGCAGGCGCTCAGCGACTTCCTGACGCTTCACTGTGCGCAAATAGTCCAGTTCTTCCTGAAGCTTCTGGAAGCCTTCTTTAGTCAGGAATGTTGTTGGCATAGACTTTCCCTGTTAAGATAGAAATTTGCATCTCCGAAGAGATGCATGAATTGCCCACCGGGGCTGGAAACGCGCATACTATATCACGATTTCATGCGGCTTTCAAGGAAATCCGACTGCCCAAATCGCCAAAGGCGGACTCCCGCCCGGGCGTAGGCCTCCAGCGAAGACCGCATCGTTTCGGGGCTTTCGAACAGCGTGGAAATCTGGGACGCGTAGGCGGCCACTCCTCGATTCCAGGCCTCGACGCCCTCGCTCGAAACCTCCTGGACCTCCATCCGGCCGCCGTCCATCAGCGGAGCCAACTCTTCGGGATGGTTCAGCACATACGGGACGTCGGCATAATACGTCAGCGGGCGATTCAGCCCCTCCGCCGCGCGCCGCACGAGGACGTGGTCCACGTGATGGCCGACCGTCAACGGGCAAAGCGCTACATCGTCCGGCTGGAGGCGGGACGCGAGCGCGGCGGTCATTTTCGCGGCCAGTTCGTCGTCCGCGGGATGCGGCGGCGCGAACACTTCCGTCGGGTAGAGCGGATCGCCGTCTCCGTTCCGCCGGTAGATGCAGTCGAGAAAACCGTCAAAGTGGACGGCTTGCGCGCCCACGATGGCCGCGGCGCGTTCGTCCTCCGCCCGCCGCAGGCGCACCGTCTCTTCGGCGGACGAGAATCCCCACATGAAGTGAAGGACTTGCGCGAAGGGCGTGAGTTCGCCTTCGGGAGGGAAGCCGCAGACGAGGGTCCAGATTTCGACGCGCTCGCCCCGGCGCGCCTGGTCGTAGATCAACCCGCCCGCGGAGAGGACGGCGTCGTCCAGATGAGGGGAAATGTAAATCCAGCGCATGTCCTGATTAAACCACAGGTTGATTTTCCCGGACAAGTAATGTAAACTCGCAATGGAGGCCGCCATGCAGGACAGACGCCGACTGCCGCGCAAATATCTCATCATCTACTCGCGTGTCTTTGAACGCGCGTCCGGGAAACTTTTGGGTTATCTTTCAGATTTGAGCGAAAGCGGCGCGATGATCATCAGCGAGGAGACGCTCGAGGTGGGAAAAACCATCGCCCTGCGCTTCGACCTGCCCGATCCAAAGGTCTTTCCCATGAACAGCCTGCACATCGAGGCGGCAGTGACGCGTTGCGACAGCGACCTCAGCCCGGCCTTCCACGACATCGGTTTTGAATTCCGCGACGTTCCGCCCGAAAAACTGAAAGTGATCCAGCAGATGATGAAAATCTACGAGTTTCAGCGTTTTCAATAAACCGCTCTCTCCAGGCCGATTTTCTACATCCCCTAAAATGGCTATCCGAAGCGTCTTGACGCTTAACTGGTGATGTGCTACCATCGCGGACAGGTTAAGTTACAGCGCAATTTGCTAAATTGCGCTCGGCAAATTGGCAATTTGCCCTATAACTTTAACTTGTTGATATACTACCATCTTCGCTAGTCAAAATACGAGGAGATTCGTAATGTCCTATAAAAAATTCGCGGCGATAATCGCGCTGTTCGCCTTGCTGCTTCCCGCCTGTCAACGATCGCTGGACACGGGACAGCCGGTCGCCCCGACCAGCATCTATGCGGGCGACTCCATTTCCACCCAGGGCGACCCGATGGCGCAGATCGCCCAAACCGCCACCGCCATGATGCAAACTCCCACGGCGGACGGCGAGCCGAGCGCGACGCCCGAGAGCGAGAACGGCACACCCGACGCCGAGGCGACCGCCACGCCGGGGGTGGGACTTCCCATTGCCAGCGCCGCCCCCTCGTCCACGCCAGAGACGGACGACGCCTTCGCGGGTCAGGCGACCGCCACCCCCACGCAGATCGTTGTGAGCGGCCGCCCGTTCACCTATACCCTGCAGACGGGCGAATTCCCCTGGTGCATCGCGCGCCGCTTCAATGTAGACCCGCAGACCCTGCTATCGCTCAGCGGCCTTCGAGAGGGAGTGGTCTACCCGGCCGGCACGCTTCTGCGTATCCCGCAGAGCGGCTCCTTCCCCGGCCCGCGCGCCCTGCGCGCCCACCCGACTACGTACACGATCTCCTCCGCCGACGAAACTTTCTACAGCATCGCCTGTCTTTTCGGCGACATTGACCCGGGCGCAATCGCCCAGGCCAACGGACTCGCCCTCGGTTCTCCCCTGACCGTCGGGCAGACCGTGAAAATTCCCTAACCCGATCCCGTCTCCGAGACGCCCAGGCCATCCCTGGGCGTTTTTCAAATTGGAACTTTGCGAGCGCGGCCCAATCCCGCGCTCCCCCGCAGAAAACAGGAGCAAACATGCCATTCAAACTACTCGGATCTGAAATCCTGTTCAAAGGCCGCGCCTTCGCCATCCGCCGCGACTGGCTGAAGACGCCCGACGACCGCGAAACCAAATACGACATCATCGAACACGGCGGGTCAGTGGCGCTGATCCCGCTCGACGCGCAGGGCAACCTGCTTTTCGTGCGGCAGTACCGTCACGCCGCGGGCATGGACCTGCTCGAACTCCCGGCTGGGACGCTGGACGCGGGCGAGGCTCCCGAAGTCTGCGCGGCGCGCGAGATCCGCGAAGAGACGGGCTTCGCGGCGGGCAGACTGGAGAAACTGGGCGAGTTCTATCTCGCGCCGGGCTACTCCACCGAATTCATGGTGGTGTTCCTCGCCACAGAGTTATCGTACGATCCGCTCGAGGCGGACGCGGACGAATTTCTCAGCGTGGAAAAAATCCCGCTGGCAGAGGCCTTCCGCAAGGCGGAGCGAGGCGAGATCCCAGACGCGAAGTCGCTGGCGGCGCTGACCCTGGCGCGTCCGCGCTTGCAAGGCGGGTTGGATTCTCGTTGAGCGGCGCAGGAAGAAACTGGGCGATGAGGGGGATACTTCTTCGGGGCATAGGCAATCGTCCGCGCAAAGCCGCCTCGACAACTGTTATATAATCGAACCATGACCGACGCGCTGCACGCCCTCTCCCCTCTGGATGGACGCTATGCCGACGCGGCCGCGCCGCTGCGGGACTTCTTCTCCGAATTCGCCTACCTGCGCGGACGCGTGCGCGTCGAACTCGACTTTCTGGCGGCTCTCTCCGACCTCGGCCTGTTCCGCCCCCTGAGCGCTTCCGAATCCGCCCGCCTCGCCTCCGTCCATGCGGATTTCTCCGACGCCGACGCGGAATCCATCCTCGCCTGCGAGCGCCAGACGCGGCACGACGTCAAAGCCATCGAATATTTCCTTCGGGACAAACTACGCGCCGCCTCGCTGGCAGACGCGATCCCGTGGCTTCACTTCGGCCTGACATCGGAGGATGTCAACAACCTCGCGCAAGCCCTCGCCCTGAAAGGTTCGCGGGACCAAGTCATCCTCCCCGCGCTCGATTCCCTCCTTGCCGCGCTCTGCGACTTCGCCCTCCGTCATCGCGCCGTCCCCATGCTGGCGCGCACGCACGGACAGCCCGCCGTCCCCACCACGCTGGGAAAGGAATTCGCGGTCTACGCGGCGCGGCTTCAAAAGGTCCGCGCTGAGATCGCCTCCTTCCGCTTCGAAGCCAAACTGACGGGCGCGGTCGGCAACTTCAACGCCCTGCAAGCCGCCACCCCGCGCGTGGACTGGATCGCGTTCAGCCGATCCTTCGTCGCGGGTTTCGGTCTCGAACCCAATCTGGTCGCCACACAAATCCTTCCCTACGACAACTGGATCCGCTACTTCGACCTCCTCCGCCTCACCAACTCCATCCTGATTGATTTCGCGCAGGATGTTTGGCGTTACATCAGCGACGGCGGTTTGAAACAGGCGGTCGTCGCAGGCGAGGTCGGTTCCTCGACGATGCCGCAGAAAGTGAATCCGATTGACTTCGAAAACGCAGAGGGGAACCTCGGTCTCGCAAACGCGCTGTTCGCGTTCTACGCCCAAAAATTACCCGTCTCGCGCCTGCAACGCGACCTCTCAGACTCCACCGTGCGGCGGACGTTCGGCGCGGCGCTGGGTCACTGTCTCGTGGCGTGGACCAGCCTCGGGCGGGGGATGAAGCGCATCGCTCCCGACGAGGAAAAACTCGAAGCCGAGTTGAACGCCCATTGGGAAGTCGTCGCCGAGGGCGCGCAGACCATCCTGCGCGCGGCGGGACGGGACGACGCGTACGAGTCGCTCAAAGCGCGGACGCGCGGCCGCGTCCTGACCGAGGCCGATTACAAGTCCTGGTGCGAAGCGATTGACGTGGACGAAGCGACGCGCGCCCGCCTGCTCGACCTCTCTCCCGCGTCGTACATCGGGCTGGCCGTCGAGTTGACCGAGCGGGTCTGCAAACGCTGACTTTGCCGGCGCACGGGCAGGGTGAACTTTGGCGTAATTTTGAAGGGGAAATAAGCCGCCGTCGTAGTAAATTCCTTCGAAAATCAGATTCCTGATCGCGAATTTCACGAATGCGCGCGAATTTTTCGCGCCTTTTCGTGAAATTTGCATCATTCCGACCGAAAAGAAGACGCCGACGTTATTTTCGGTAAAGTCCATTTGTCCATTGTAAAAATTAATTAGGATGAAGCGCAAGGCTTATAGTGATGAATATCATTAGTGAAAATTTTCACTCACTAATATACTTCAACTGATTGGAAACCAAACCATGGAAAATATCGCCTATTTGCTCCTGGGTCTTGCCGCGGCGTTTTGCGCGTACCGCGCCATGATATCCAAACATCTTCTGCCGTCCGCCTTGTATCTGGCTTGCGTCAGCGCGTCGGTCAGCATCAGCCTGTACCTGCTCGGCGCGTACGAGGTGGCGGTGATCGAACTGAGCGTGGGTGCGGGACTGGTGACCGTGATGCTCGTCTACACCCTGAGTGTGGTCGGCGAGGACACGTATGACCCGGCTTCGGTCATCCCAAAACCGCTCGCGTTGCTAGTCGTGGGCGTGATTGCCGTCCTCGCGGCCTGGATGGCCTATCCCGTTGTGAGTCGCCCGGTCGCGAGCGGCGAAGTTCTGCTGGCGGACGTTCTCTGGAAACAACGCGCGCTCGACGTTTGGGTCCAGGTCGCACTGATCTTTTCAGGCGTGATGGGGGTGCTGGGCCTGCTCTCGGAACGGACGATCAAAATCAAAGAAGAACAAATCCTGCAAATGGCCGAGACGGAAAAACCGATCGCCATTCAGATGGAAGAGGAGATGCGCGTATGAATCTTTCGCCGCTCGATATTGTTTTGCTTGGGACGGTATTGCTGTTGGCTGTCGGCTTTTACGGCTTGCTCATCACACGCAACCTGATCAAGCTGGTGTTGGTTTTGCAAATTCTGGTGAAAGCCGCGGTGATGGCGCTGGCGCTGGCGGGCAAGTCCAGCGGAAATCTGGGACTTGGGCAGAGTCTGGCCGCGACGGTGATCGTGGCCGATACCGTTGTGGCTGTCGTCGCGCTGGCGTTGGCGGTGCAGGTCCGCAAACACGCCGGTACGCTCGACGTGACCAAACTCTCGTCCCTGCGAGGCTGATATGACGGGTATCTTGATCGGACTTGTGATCGGCCTGCCCTGGCTGGGCGCGCTGGTCCTATGGCGCGTTTCGGACGAACGACCCCGCCTCCAGCATGCGCTGGCAGTTGCGTTTTCCAGCGCGGCCGGATTCGCGTCCCTGGCGTTGATCCCGTTTGCCTCCGCCGAGACGGCCGTCCGCATCGACGTGGGACGTTACTTCGGCGAGTTGACATTTGTCGCCGACGGGTTGGCCGTCTCCCTGACGGCCATCGCCTGTGTGATCGGCGCGTTGGCGGTTATTTTTTCGATGGATTACATGCGCGCCGAAGCGCAATTGAGCCGCTACTACGCGTTCATCCTGTTGTTCATCGGCGCGATGGCAGGATTGGTACTCAGCGGCAACCTACTGTTCATGTTCTTCTTTTGGGAAATCACCGCGCTCTGCTCGTATGCGCTGATCTCGTTCTATAACGACGACCCCAAAGCAGTGGCGGGCGGCGTCAAGGCTTTGCTCATCACGCAGGTCGGCGGCATCGGTCTGCTGGCCGGAGCATTGACAGCCTATTCGGCGCTGGGAAGTTATCAGGTCTCCGACTTGCTCGCCAAAGCGGAAACTTTACCGTCCAATTTTCTCGCGCTGACCGCGTTCGGATTTCTGATCGCGGCCGCGGCCAAGTCCGCGCAGTTTCCGTTCCACACCTGGCTGCCCGACGCGATGGAAGCGCCCACGCCGGTCAGCGCGCTGATCCACGCGGCGACGATGGTCAACGCGGGCGTGTACCTGCTGGCGCGTTTCTACCCGGCCTTCGCCCAAGTCCCCGGCTGGACTCTGGCAGTCACGCTGGTGGGACTCGTCTCGGCTTTGATCGCGGCCTTCATGGCGCTCGCCGCGACGGACCTGAAGCGCGCGCTGGCGTATTCAACGGTGAGTCAACTCGGATACATGGTGTATGCCATCGGCGTGGGAGGCGTGCTCGCCAGCCAATTCCATCTGCTAAGCCACGCCGTCTTCAAAGCTTTGCTGTTCCTCGCGGCGGGCGCGGTCATTCACGCCAGCGGCACGCGCGACATGCGCCGGATGGGCGCGCTCGGCAAACAAATGCCGTTTGTGCGCAATGTGTTCGTGTTCGGCGCGCTGGCCCTGATGGGCATCCCGATTTTGAACGGCTTCTGGAGCAAAGAGATGATCCTCGAAGCCGGTTTGAGTCACGGTCCGATCTGGGCTTTAGTCGGCATGGTGATGGTCGCGGGAATGACGGCCTTTTATACGTTACGCATGACCTGGCTGGTCTTCTTCGGCGAGGCGCGCGAGTCCCGGCACGCGCACGAGGCGGGCCGCGCGATGAAAGTCTCGCTGGGATTGCTTGGTCTGGGCGCGTGGACTACCTGGCTGTTGATCGAGCCGTTCAGCGCGCTGCTTCAACACACACTGCCGTTTCATGGGATTTCATCTTTGAATTTATCCGAGTTGAGCCATGAAATTTTCGCGGCGCCGCTCACGTACGCGGCGTTGATCGTGATCGCGCTCGGGCTGGGAATCTTCTGGATGGTCAGGAAACAGGCTGCGGGTCGGAGGGAATCCTGGATGGACGTCCTCAGCCGCGAAAGCTTCGGCTTCGAGTGGCTGAACCGCCGCGTCGCTTCCTGGACCGTCGGGCTGGGTTCCGTTTTGCAAAGAACGCAGACCGGCGTGCTGAGTTGGAACGCGGTGGGCATCCTCGGCGCGCTGTTGATCGTTCTGGTCTTTCTCGTGTGGAGCGTGAAATGAACGCGGCTCTGATAACATGGATGATCGCGCTTCCGCTGGGCGCGTCCCCGCTCGTGTATTTGGCGGGACGGCTTGGCGTGCATAAAGCGGAGTTGAACGGACGCTCGGCGCTGGTGCGCGGCCTGGCTTTATTGGTCCTGCTGGGCGCCTGGATCGTCTTCATTTTAGGCTGGCCCGGGTTCCTCGCCGGCGGCGCTCGCTTGCCATTCGCTTTCGAGTCGATTGACATGCAGGCGGACGGCCTGAGCGTTTTACTGGCGGCCATGACGCTGACGCTGGGGACTCTCGTAGTCCTGTTCTCGGGCCCGTATATCGCCCGGGAAGCAGGCGAGGAAAAATACTACGCCATGCTGCTGGCGATGATCGGGATCATGATCGGGCTGGGATGCGCCAACGATCTGTTCAATCTGTGGATGTGGTTCGAGGCGATGGCCGTCTCTTCGTACCTGCTGGTGGCGTTCTACCGCGAACGTTCGGCCGCGCTCGAAGCGGGCGTGAAGTACCTCGTGCAAAGCGCGGCGGGATCGGCTCTGGTCCTGCTGGGAATTGCGCTGGTTTTGGCGAACACCGGCACATTGTCCCTGAACGCGATCCGGGAGACCGTCACGGCCATGCCCGCGCCGCCGTTGGGACTATCCCTGGCGGGCGCGCTGTTCGTGATCGGGTTCGGCGTGAAAGCCGCCTTTGTGCCTCTGCACACCTGGCTGCCCGACGCGCATTCGCAGGCGCCCAGCGGAATCAGCGCCATGCTGTCCGGCGTGGTGATCGAGGCCGGTTTGATTGCGATGCTGCGCGCCCTGTCCGCGCTCGGCGGATTTTCCGTGTCGTGGGGCGCGCTCCTGCTGGCGTTCGGCGCGTTGAACATGTTCTTCGGAAACCTGATGGCCCTGCGCCAGACTCAGATCAAACGGATGCTGGCGTATTCGAGCCTGAGTCACATGGGCTATATTTTGCTCGGCCTGGGATTTGCCTTGTACAACGGTCATCCGGCCGGCGCGCAGGGCGCAGCGTTCCATCTGTTCAACCACACCATCATGAAGGGACTGGCTTTTCTCGCGGTCGGCGCGTTGATGTACGCGCTGCTGGAGCAAAGCGGAATCCATCGTCCGCTTAAAGTGGATGATCTCGCCGGCGCGGCGCGCAAGTACCCCGTGGCGAGTCTGACCTTGAGCATCGCGTTGCTGGCGCTCGGCGGCCTGCCTCCGCTGGCGGGATTCATGTCCAAGTGGCAGATCTTCGTAGCGGGTTTTCAAGGCGGCAATCCCTGGTTGATGGGATTGGTCATCTTCGCGGCGTTGAACAGCGTCCTGTCCCTGGCGTATTACGCGCCCATCGTAAATATGCTGTATCGCCGCGAACCCAGCGAGCAGGTCCAGCGCGGCGCCGCGATCCCGGTCGCCATGACCATCCCGCTGATTTTACTGGCCCTGACAGTCGTGGTCATCGGCTTGTGGCCGGCGAGTATGAATTGGTTGACCGCGCCCGCCGCGCAAGCCTTCCTGGGTATGTTTGGGAAGTAGGAGCGTTTCGATGGCAGATTTGATCTTATCTCCGGTCTTCGCCTTCGCGATCTACGGATTGCTGGTCGCGGTCCTTTACTTGTTTGGGAAAGGCATTGCCAAGCGCGGCAAACTCAGCGACTTGAAGGTCAGCGGATACGCCAGCGGCGAGGCGCATGATCGAACGCCCGCCGCGCCCGGTTACCGTCCGTTCTTTGTGGCGGCGCTGTTCTTCGCCATTTTGCACCTCGGCGTGTTGATGTTGGGCTCCAGCGGCCTGGCCCTCGTGAGCCTGGTCTATCTCGGCGGATTGATCCTGGCCCTGCTGGCGCTGATTTTAGGTTAGGAACCTGTTATGAATATCACACAGCCACACTTAAAGAAATTTATGGAAAGGATGGTCACCTGGGCGCGCGTCAATTCGCCCTGGGTGATCCATTTCAACAGCGGCTCCTGCAACGGATGCGACATCGAGATTCTCGCCACCCTGACGCCGCGCTACGACGTGGAACGCTTCGGCATCAAACTGCGCGGCAGTCCGCGTCACGCGGACGTGTTGGTCTGCACCGGTCCCGTCACGCGGCAGGCCCGCGAACGGCTTCTGAGAATCTACGAACAAATGCCCGAGCCGAAATTCGTGGTGGCGGTGGGTTCGTGCGGAATCTCCGGCGGAGTCTTCCAGGGCTGTTACAACGTCATCGGTCACATTGACGAGGTCCTGCCGGTGAACGCGTTCATCCCCGGCTGTCCGCCCCGCCCCGAAGCGATCATAGACGGAATCGTCAAACTGCTGCAACACGTTCAACAAGGCGCGCCCGCGCCGCTTGCGACTCTTCCGAAACTTCAGGAGGCGGTATGACCACAGAGACTTTATTACAACGCGCGGCGGAGCTCCTGACCCCGTTCACGAAAGACAGCGCGCGTCCCGAAAGCAACCGCCTCGACGTGGCGATTTCCGCGAACGACCTGCCCGCCGCCGCAGAGACCCTGTCAAACGCAGACTGGGGCTATCTCTCCGCCATCACGGGCATGGACCTCGCGCCCGAAGCGGACGAGCTGGAAGCGCTGTACCATTTTTGCGACAAAGCCGCGGTCATGACGCTGCGCGTGCGTTTGCCGCGCGCAGGCCGCCCGGAAATTCCCTCCATCAGTCCACAGATTCCCGCGGCGGCATTCTTCGAGCGCGAGCTGGGCGAGATGCTCGGCGTGACGGTGGTCGGCACGCCCGACCCCTCCCGTCTCTTTCTGCCGGACGACTGGCCCGAGGGCGTCTATCCCCTGCGGCGCGATTTCAAACAGGAGCAGGCCGCGCCCGTCGAGACGGCGAACCGGCCCGAGGGCGGAAGAGTCGGGAACAAATTCATCGTGCCGATCGGTCCCCAACATCCCGCGTTGAAGGAACCCGGTCACTTTGAATTCGAAGTGGACGGCGAGGTCATCACCGGCGCGCGTATGCGGCTGGGATACGTCCACCGCGGCATCGAGAAAGCCACCGAAGAGCGCAACTGGATTCAGAATCTCTATCTGCTCGAACGCGTCTGCGGCATTTGCTCGCACACGCATACCAGCGTGTATTCGCAGGGCGTGGAAAAACTGGCGCAGGTGGAAACGCCGCCGCGCGCGCTGGCTATCCGCGAATTGGTGGCGGGACTCGAGCGCATCCACAGTCACCTGCTGTGGCTGGGCGTGGCCGCGCACGAAGCCGGGTTCGACACGCTGTTCATGTATTCGTGGCGCGACCGCGAAACCGTGATGAACCTGCTGGAGGAGTTGACCGGCAACCGCGTCAACTATTCGATCTGCGTGCTGGGCGGCGTAAAGCAGGACATCCTGCCCGAACAGGCCGCTTCCATCCATCAGGCGATTGGCTATCTCGAAGAACGCATCCGCTATTACCTGGACGTGGTGAGTTCGGACACGTTCTTTCTCCAGCGCACGCGCGGCATCGGGACCATGACCCTGGACGAAGCCAAACGCTTCGGCTCGCTCGGACCGACGGCGCGCGCCTCTGGCCTGCGGCGCGACGTGCGCCTCGACTCGCCCTACGGCGCGTACACGCGCTTCCCAGTCAGCATCGTGACCGACGAGCGCGGCGACCTGGAAGCGCGCTTCGCCGTGCGCATGAAGGAACTGCTCGTCACCTGCTCCACCATCCGCGCCATCGTGGACAACCTCCCGGCGGGCGAGTTGACCACGCGTTTCCCGCGCAAGATTCCCGCAGGCGAAACCGTCAGCCGCGTTGAAGCGCCGCGCGGCGAAGTCTTCTACTTCATCAAGAGCGGCGGCGGCGAAAGTCCGACGCGGCTCAAAATCCGCACGCCCAGTTTGTGCAACTGGACTTCGGTCTTAAACAAAGCCGTCGGCCACCAACTGGCGGACGTGCCGATGCTGATCGCCGGCATGGACCCGTGCTTCTCCTGTAACGACCGCATGGTCACCGTGCGCGGCAAGAAAGATTCGCGCTCCATGACCTGGTCCGAACTGCGCGAATACGGGATCCAAAAATATCAAGGGCGAAGATGAGATTGGACATGCGATGAATCTTCTGACTTCCCTGTTCTCCCTCATGATCTTTCCGGCCGGCCTCGCCCTCATCCTGAGCGGCCTGCTGTACGAATGGGCCGACCGGAAACTGGTGGCGCGCTTCCAAAACCGCGTCGGCCCGCGCTGGTTCCAGCCGTTCGCCGACATCCTCAAATTGTTGGCTAAGGAGGAGATCAAACCAAGCGGGCTGGACAGCGCGCTGTTCTACGGACTCCCCATCCTCGCCCTGACCGGCGCGTTGACCTCCGCTCTCTACGCCCCGATTCTGGGCCTGCCCCCGATTCATTCCTTCCCCGGCGATTTGATCGTCACCCTCTACCTGCTCTCGCTGTTGACCATCTCAATGGGACTGGCCGGCTGGAACGCATCAAGCCGCTTCTCGGTGATCGGCGCGACGCGTTCGCTCACGCAGTTATTCGCTTACGAAGCGCCCTTCCTGCTGGCCCTGCTCGGTCCCGCCATCGCCGCCAACTCATGGACGATCAGGGACGTCAGCGCCTACGCCGGAAGTCACTGGCTGATCCTAACCCAGCCGGTCGGATTCGTCATCGCCTTGATCGGGCTGATGGGCAAACTCGAACTCCCGCCCTTCGACGCGCCCGAAGCCGAGACCGAAATCGTGGCCGGCGCGCTGACCGAGTATTCCGGTCGCGGCCTGGCTCTCTTCACCCTCGGAAAATCGGTGGAACTGGTCGTGGCGGTAAGTCTGGTGGCCGCGTTCTATCTGGGCGGCATCGGCAACCCGCTCCTGTTCCTGCTCAAGACTTTGGGCATCGTGCTGTTGATGTCGCTGCTGCAAGCCCTGCTCACCCGTCTGCGCATTGATCAGACGGTGGGCCTGTGGTGGCGCTTCGGCGCGTTATTGGCCCTGCTCCAGATATTGGTATTGATCCTCGTGAAAGGATGGCTGGCATGAAGATCGGCTCTATGCTCAAAGATTTGCTGGTCTCGTTTTTCTCCGCGCCGGTCACGGAGAAATATCCCTTCGAACGCCCCGAAACGGCTGAACGCTTTCGCGGCAAGTTGTATTTCGATCCCGCCAAATGCACGGGATGTAATCTCTGCTCCAAAGATTGCCCTGCGCACGCGCTGGAGATCGAGATCATTGACCGCGCCGCCAAACGCTTCGTGGCGCGCTACAACGTGGATCGCTGCATCTACTGCGCGCAATGCGTCCAGTCCTGCAAATTCAAATGTATCGGCATGTCGAGCGAGGACTGGGAACTGGCCTCGCTTCACAAGGCGCCGTTCGTGGTGAATTATGGAAAGGAAGAAGACATTGCCGCGCTCCTGGCGAAACCTTCTCAGGGAAAAACTGTCCCCGAACCGGCCGGGTGAACTTCCCGCCCCCGCGCGGACCTGCCTGGTGGGAACCGGCAGCGACCTGCGCGGGGACGATGCAGCCGGACTGGCGGTCGCGCGCGAACTGCTCCAGAACCCGCCGCGCGCCGAAAACCTGCTGATCGTGGAAGGCGGCCCCGCGCCGGAGAATTACGCCAACCGGATGCGCGCCTTTCGTCCCGAACTGGTCCTGTTCATTGACGCCGCTCACATGGACGAAACGCCCGGCGCTGTCCGCTGGATTCCGCTGGAGATGATCGACGGCATGAGCGCCTCATCGCATTCCCTGCCGCTTTCGATCCTGGCAAAATACCTCACGCTCGAATTGAATTGCGAAGTGGGCGTGTTGGGCATCCAGCCGGAGCAAAACGAACTCGACGCGGGACTCAGCCTCCCGGTCCGCGCCGCGGCGGACGAAATCAAAGCGGAGATCCGCCGGGTCTTTCCATAGGGACGCCGCGCGGCCGCAAAGTCCATCGAACAAAACCGCCAAATTTCTCCACAGCCAATTATTGACAAAAAGTCTATAGTTATGTAAACTATAGACAAAGGAGAACTGCTTATGCCCGGTGGAAGAGGCCACGGCGGACGCCGCAAAATGTTTTTTCTCGAATCGTGCCTGCTGGCGCTTCTGCACCGCGAGCCCGGCTACGGATACAGCCTGATGGACGGCCTGAAGGAATTCGGCTTCCAGCCCGACGAAACAGACATCAGCGTCCTCTACCGCGCCCTGCGCAACCTGGAGACCGCCGGTCTCGTGGTCAGTTCGTGGGGACAGGAAAGCCTCGGCCCCCAGCGGCGCATGTATACCATCACCCCACAGGGCGAAGCGGCGCTCTCCGAATGGATCGAATCCCTGCGCCAGCGGCGCAAGGAAATCGAGGCGCTTGAAGCGGCGTACGACGCTGTCAAGAAAAAGTAACCGACAAGGCATACGAAAGGAGTACAACATGCCATTCCAGGACGGAACTGGACCGCAAGGACAAGGTCCACGCACAGGACGCGGACAAGGCAACTGCAACGGTCAGGGCGGAACGGGAGGCGGACGCGGCCTCGGTCGCGGTCGCGGCTTCGGACGCGGCCGCGGCGGAGTCAACCTCCAGCAGGGCGCATCCCCGCTCGAAGCGCGGCTCGACGCGCTGCAAACCGCCATCGAAAAACTGTCCGAGAAGATCGGGCAGGGAAAGTAGCGAGTAAAAAGAATGAAAATTGCCGCCATCACCGACGATGAGAAGACCATCAGCCAGCACTTTGGACGGGCGCAATACTACCTGGTCGCCACCGTGGAAAACGGACAGATCGTCCAGCGCGAGACGCGTCCCAAACTCGGACACAACCACTTTTCCAGCCAGCCGCATGAACACGAGCATGAACATGGCGCGGAAGGCCACAGGCATCGCCACGGCGCGGATCCGGCCTCGCATGAGAAGCACATGCAAATGTCCGAAGCCATCGCCGATTGCGAAGCCCTGCTCTGCCGCGGCATGGGACGCGGCGCCTACGAAAGCCTGAAGGCGCGCGGCATCCGTCCCCTGCTCACCGACATCGCCGACATAGACGAAGCCGTCCTCGCTTACGCCAACGGCCAGATCGTGGACCACCTCGAAAAGCTGCATTGACGGAACGGCGCTCCGCGTAAAATACGGAGCGCCGTTAAAAACTAAATTAGCCAGCCCTCCAAAAAGAAAAAAAGCACGGAGAAACAATGAAAAAAAACGCCGCGCTCAAAGCGATCCTGCTGGCGGGGATGTTCCTGCTGTTTCCTGCCGCGGCGCGCGCGCAGACCGGCCAGCCGGCGGTGCGCGCCGTCCTTTTCTACTCCCCCACCTGCGGTCATTGCGAACTCGTGATCGCCGAGACGCTCATCCCGATGACCAAGCGCTACGGCGACCAATTGCAGATCCTGGGCGTGGACGTCAGCCAGCCGCAAGGCTCCGAGCTCTTTTCCGCGGCCCTGCAAAAGTTCGGCCTGGAGCGCGGCGGAGTCCCATTCCTCGTGATTGACAACATCTATTTGGTCGGTTCGCAGGAAATCCCCGAACGTTTCCCGGGCATGGTGGAAACCTACCTGGCGCAAGGCGGGCTGGACTGGCCGAATCTGCCCGGGCTGGAGGGCGCTCTCCCTGCGGGGACTTCGCAGACTTCGCCCCCCGAGCCGCTCACGCCAGATTCGACTCACCTCGACGAAGCCTCCTGGCGTGAACGTTTCGCCCGCGACCCCCTGGGGAATTCCATCTCCGTGGTCATACTGACGGGGATGCTGGGCGCGGCCGTCTGGGCCGTTGTCCTCTTCCGAAAACCGGACGGCGGCGCCAGCCTTAAAGACAATTGGAGCTGGGCGATCCTCGCTCTGTCCATCGCGGGGGCGCTCGTGGCGGGCTACCTCGCCTACGTGGAAACCGCCCAGGTCAAGGCGGTCTGCGGTCCCGTCGGAGACTGCAACACCGTCCAGCAGAGCGAGTACGCGCGGCTGTTCGGCATCCTGCCCATCGGAATGCTGGGACTGATCGGATACGCGGGCATCGTCATCGCCTGGGCGGTCGGCCGCTTCGCAGACGGTCAGCCCGGCAAATTGGCCGCGCTGGCCTTATTCGGGATGACCGCAGCGGGCGCGCTCTTCTCGATCTATCTGACCTTCCTCGAACCCTTCGTGATCGGCGCCACCTGCGCCTGGTGCCTGACCTCCGCGGTATTGATGACGGTATTGATGCTGCTGTCCGTCAAACCCGCCAAAGCCGCGCTTTCCCGGCCGTCTCGCTCCGGCAAAAGCCGGGCGCTTCCGAAGCCGTCATTGCGTGGACATTAGAGAACATCCGCTGCACGTCTAATTATTTTCAACCGACTACCTTACTTTGGGCCACTACCCAATCGGGCCAGACTGCAAAACGCGTCTGGCCCGATTTTGTTCAGAGGCTGCGCCGCGCCCTCTTGGATGGGCATCTTGTTAATGTGACGTTAATCTTAACTTATCGTGACACTCGCCACTATGGTGAAATACTTCACAATAGTATTATCCACGCCATATATCCGTTTATTCGCATAAAGGCAACAACTGTATGATCTCCCCCACACTGAAATTGGAACTCAGCCAATTGGAAGCGGACTTCTGCTCGGCGCTTTCCGATCCCACACGCCTGCTCATCCTTTACGCGCTGGGCGAAGGCGCGCGCAACGTCAACGATCTGGCCGGCGAACTCGCCATTCCGCAGCCCACCGCGTCGAGACATCTCAAAGTCCTGCGCGACCGAGGGCTGGTGTGGACCACCCGGCAAGGCACAAGCGTCACCTATCAACTGGCCGACGCGCGCATATTGGAAGCCATAGACCTGCTCCGCAAGATCATGGGCGAACGGCTCGCCTACCGCGCAGGTTTGGTGGAAGAAACGATCGCCGAATAAATTTCAGTCAACAAGACTCTTTGGATGGAGAATGAATATGCAACCTAAAAAAGCCGCTCTCTACCTCCTTTTCGCCGGGCTGGCGTTGGTTCTAGCCGCCAGCGTGTACCTGGCAACCGCCACGCCCGTCAGCGCGCAATGCGGCTCGCAGGCTTCCTCCTGCAAGAACTGCCACGAAGTACAGGGACAGGATCCCGTCAACGCGGATGGGACGGGCTGGCACCAGTCGCACGCGTTCGGCGATTTCTGCTACATCTGCCACGCGGGGAATAATCAGGCAAAGGACAAAGCCGCCGCGCACGAGGGGATGGTCCCGCCGCTTTCGGACGTGAAGGCGGCCTGCCAGCAATGTCACGTGGCGGATTTGGACGCGCGCGCCCAGGTCTACGCGGACGCGCTGGGGGTGACGATCGGCTCGGGGTCCGGCGCGCCCGCTGCGGGGTCGTCGGACGCGGCGCCGCCCGTCAGCGCGGAGTCGGCTCCCGCGGCGTCGTCGAATCAATGCAATGAGATCGTCGTGGACGATCCGAACGCGGTCAACTACAAAGAGAACTACGACGCCATCGTGCTGGGCAAGAAGCCGGTCAATTGGGGCAACATGATCCTGCTGGGCATGATCGGTTTGCTGGCGGTCGGCGGCGGCGGGTACGTAATTACGCGCGAGAAACTGGTCAACGTGAAATTCGGCGATACGCGCACAGTGGACGAGGAGTATCCCGCCGACGTGGTGGAGATGCTGCCGAAGATCGCGGGGCTGAAGGCGGGCGCGCGCAAGTCGCTGCGCAACGTGCTGGATAGCAGGAAAGCCGACAAGGTTCTCGACTTGATCGACACGGTCACTGCAAAAGACGAGGAGGAACGATGAAATTCATTTTGAATTACATCCGCAAGGAAGAGTGGTCGCCGTATGTGGGGGGCGTGTTGCTGGGACTGGTGGGCATCGGCGCGGTCTGGGCCAGCGACAGCCTGCTGGGCGCGTCGGGCGCGTTCGAGAATTTGGCGGGCATGATCGGCAAGTGGGTCGCGCCCGCGGCGTTCGATAATATGTACTTCAACTTCATCATGCCGCCTGGAATTACGTGGGGCGTGTGGCTGCTGGTCGGCGTGTTCTTTGGCGGGATGATCGGCGCGGCCACCAGCGGCACGCTGTTGTGGGGCAAGAAGGGCGCGGCGAACTCGGACGCGCAGTGGAAACGCATCTTCGGTCCGCAGGCGTGGAAGCGCTGGGCGCTGGCGTTCGTCGGCGCGATCATCCTGGAATACGCGGCGGGGATCGCGGGCGGCTGCACGAGCGGACTCGCCATCTCGGGCGGCATGTTGCTGGCTCCGGCGGCGTTCCTGTTCATTATGGGCATGTTCGCTTCGGGTATCGTCACCGCCCTGATCGTCTACCGGAAAAATTATTAGGAGGCTCGCATGTCATCCGTCGTTCTCCCCCTGGTCTTTGGCGTCTTCTTCGGCTTCGCGCTGAACAAGGCCGGCCTGACCAAATATCACAAGATCGTGAACGTCTTCCGCTTCACCGACCTGGCGGTGTTGAAATTTATGATGACCGCGCTGGTCGTCGCGATGATCGGGTTGTACGGTCTGCGCGGACTGGGCTTGATCGAGTTCCCGAACGTCCCCTCGACCTATATCGTCGGCAATCTGATTGGAGGGCTGATCTTCGGCGTGGGCATGGCGCTCACCGGGTACTGACCAGGCACTTGCGCCGCCGGTGGCGGCGAAGGCAAACTCGATTATCTCATCCCTGGTCTGCTCGGCTTTTTGACTGGCGCCGTGATCTACGGCCTGACTTACCAGCAGGTGTTTCCGCAAATCTCCGCCTTGGCGAATTACGGCAACGCGGTCATCCCCGAACTGTGGAACGTCAGTCCCTTCCTGTTCATCCTGCTCTTCTCGCTGATCTCCCTCCTGCTGTTCTACCTGATTGACCGCGCGGGATGGCAGCGGAAGGACAGTGAGCAGTGATCAGTAAACAGTGATCAGTGAGCAGTAAGCAAGTTATCGGTGATGAAACACTGGAGTGATCTATGACACAAACGATCTCACGAAGAGATTTTCTGAAACTGGGCGCGGCGGGCGCGGGCGCGCTGGCGCTCGGATCCATGCTTCCGCCGCGGGCGGCGCAGGCGGCGCGCGCGAGCGGGCAATTGGACGCGGGCGGCAACGGCTACGTCCACAGCACGTGCGAGATGTGCGTCTGGCGCTGCGGCTTGATCGCCAAAGTGGTGGACGGGCGCGTCGTCAAACTGGACGGCAACCCCGAGCATCCGCACTCGCGCGGGAAACTCTGTCCACGCGGGCAGTCGGGGCTGATGAACACCTACGACCCCGACCGCGTGCTGACTCCGCTCGTGCGGATGGGCAAACGCGGCGAGGGACTGTTCCGCAAGGCGTCGTGGGACGAAGCGCTGGACATTGTCGCCTCGAACATGCTCAAGATCAAGGAGAAATACGGTCCCGAGGCGATGGTCTTTTCGTCCACGCACAATCTGAGTCAGGTGCAGTTCGAGAATCTGCTGTACGCCTTCGGCTCGCCGAACTACGGCACGCAGCGCAGCCTGTGCTTCAACGCCATGATCACCGCCTTTCTGCTGACGTACGGCATCGAGGAACCGTCGCGGAAATATGATGATGTCGAATTCATCCTGATGGTGGGACGCAACATGATGGAGGCGATCTCGACCTCCGAGACGGGCGAACTGGCGCACGCCATTGACCGCGGCGCGAAACTGGTCTATCTCGACCCGCGCTACACCAAGACCGCCTCCAAAGCCACCGAGTGGATTCCCATCCGCCCCGGTACGGACTCGGCTTTCCTGCTGGCGATGATCAACGTCATCGTCTCGAACGAACTGGCGGACTGCGACTTCGTCAAGCAGTACGTCATTGGCTGTGACGGCATCCAGGCTGAGATGCGGAAGTACACCCCGGCCTGGGCGGAGAAGATCACGGGCGTCCCCGCGGCGACCATCGAACGCATCGCGCGCGAATATGCCGCCGCCAAACACAACGCGCTGGCGCACCCCGGCTGGCGGACGTCCAACTTCGTCAACTCCTTCCAGACCGAGCGCGCCATCGCCACGTTGAACGCGTTGAGCGGCAACGTGCTGACCCCCGGCGGATGTCTCTCTGCGGAGGTGGCGGCGGAGGGCGCGGGACTGGGCATGCCGAAACAGCCGCCCTATCCGCGCGTGTCCGCTTTGCGGCTGGACGGCGTCTCGTGGAAATATCCGCTCGTGCCGTTGAAGCTGGGCGTCTTCCAGGAACTGCGCGACGCCATCATCACCGGCGAACCGTACCAGGCGCACGGCTGGTTCATCTCGCGGCAGAATCCGATCCAATCCCTGCCCGACCGCAACAAAACCCTGCAAGCCTTCGGCAAGATGGACTTCATCGCCACGGTGGACATCATCATGAACGACACAGCCTGGTTCTCGGACGTAGTCCTGCCCGAAGCCTCGTATCTCGAGCGCTACGATCCGCTCCTGCCCGTGGACGGCAAAGCCTACATCCGCCAGCCGGTCGTCGAGCCGCAGGGCGAAGCCAGGTCCGCGCTGTGGATCTACAAACAGCTGGGCGAGCGTCTCGGGCTGGGCGATTACTTCCAATACGAAGACGAAGAAGATTACATCCGCCAGCAATTGAAGCCTTTGCGCGTCAGCCTCGAGGAAGTGAAGGAAAAAGGCTACGCGGAAATGCCGGAAGAACCCAAAGGCGAGATTACCTTCAACACGCCCTCGGGCAAGATCGAAGTCTATTCCGAGACGCTGAAGAAGGCGGGATTCTCTCCCTGGCCCACCTGGGAGGAACCTCCCGCGCCGAAAGAAGGCGAGTTCTACCTGCTGACCGGCAAGGTGGCGCAACAGACGCAGTTCGGCACGCAGAACAACCAGTTGCTGCACAAATATTCCGACGAGCCGCGCCTGTGGATGAACGCCAAAGTCGCCGCGCAAAACGGCTTGCAGGACGGCGACTGGGTGGAGGTCGTCAGCGAAGTCGGCAAGGTCTACATTCCCCTGCTGGCCACCGAAGCCATCCGCCCCGATTGCGTATACCTGACTCCGGGCTACGGGCATCTCTCGAAAGGTCTGACCACCGCCCACGGCGTCGGCGCGAGCGATTCGGCACTGCACGTCACCTACACCGACCCCATCAGCGGCGGGCAGGCGCTCAGTCAGACCTTCGTCACGGTGAAAAAGGCTTAGAGGTGAATTATGACTGACATCAAACATCACGCGTATCTCTTCGACGCCACGCGCTGCATTGACTGCCGCGCCTGCATGGTGGCTTGCAGCGTGGAAAACAACATCCCGATGAACAAGACCCGCATCTGGGTGGCGGGGCTGGGCGTGACGGGCGAATTCCCCAATTTGCAGCGTAGCACGATGGTCTATCACTGTATGCACTGCGCGCATCCCGACTGCATGTCGGCTTGCCCGGTCGGCGCGTACACCAAAGCCGAAGACGGACCCGTCACCTACAACCCCGATAAGTGCATCGGCTGTCGCTACTGCATGAACGCCTGTCCCTTTGGCGTGCCGCACTTCGATTACGATAAAGGCTTGATTGACGGCGCGTTCATTGACAAATGCACCTTCTGTCCGCAGCGCATCTACAACGGACAGGAGCCCGCCTGCGTGCAGACCTGTCCCACCGACGCGCTCGAATACGGCGACCGCGACGAACTGATCAAGCGGGCGCACGAACGCATCGCCGCGCACCCCGGGCGTTACATTGACCACGTTTACGGCGAGTTTGAAAACGGCGGCACCTCCTATCTCATTCTCTCGCATGTGCCGTTCGAGCAATTGGGCCTGCCCACCCTGCCCGAGACGCCCATCAACGAGGTCAGCGAAAAGGTGATGGCGATGACCATTCCCTTTGCGCTCGGCTGGGGCGCGGTGTTGACCGCCGTCAGCGCGGGCGTGGCGTTGTATGAGAAAAAGAAGAACGGGAAAGCCGCGGAAGAGAAAGCGGAGCCAGCGGAGACATCCAAATGAAGCTCAATCTCACCCTCCCAAAGTTCCTCCGCATCGGGACTCTCCCGCTCGTCCTGATCGTCCTGGCGGCAATCGCCGTTGTCGTGGCGATGGCGCGCTACGCCTACGGCATCGGCGCCATCAGCGACCTGAGCTATTCCTACCCCTGGGGCTTCTGGATTTCCTTCGACCTGTTCACGGGCGTGGTCATCTCCAGCGGCGGCTTCCTCATGGCTGGCACGGTGTACATCCTGCGCATCAAGGAATTTCAACCGCTGTTGCGCCCCGCCGTGTTGACCGCCTTGCTCGGCTACATCATGGTCGCCGTCGCTTTGCTGGTGGACCTCGGCCAGCCGCTGCGCATCTGGTACATGATGATCTATTGGAATCACACCAGCGTGCTGCTCGAAATCGGCATCTGCGTAATGAGTTACCTGACCGTGCTGGCGATTGAGTTCGCGCCTGTTGTGATGGAGCGTTTCCCCAAACTGCACAAAGCCGCGCATTTCATCCACAAGTTCATCATGCCGTTTGTGATCCTCGGCGTGGTACTTTCCACGTTACACCAATCCTCGCTCGGCTCGCTGCTGCTCATCCAGCCGCAGAAACTCCATCCGCTCTGGTGGACTCCCATCCTGCCGATCCTGTTCTTCACTTCTGCCATCGCGGTCGGACTGGCGATGATCATCCTCGAATCTTCGCTCAGTTCGCGCTACTTCCAGCGCGGACTGGAGACGCGCCTGCTGGCGAAACTAGCCAAAGCGATTCCCGTGGTTCTGGTCGTCTACGCCCTCATCAAATTCGGCGACTTGATCGTCGCGGGCGACCTCGGCTATCTCTTCACCAGCGGTTGGATGAGCGTCCTGTTTTGGGCGGAGATTCTCATTGGCGTGGTCTTCCCGATCGTCTGGTTCTCCGTCGAAAAGAATCGCGTCAATCCCAACGCCCTGTTGACGGGCGCGGTCGTGACCCTGCTCGGCTTGATCCTCAACCGTTTCAACGTCAGCTGGTTCGCGGTCAAACACCCCGACCCGCTGTTCTACCTCCCGACCTTCATGGGCAACGTCAAATACTTCCCGACCCTGCCCGAAGTCGCCGTCTCCATCGGCATCTTCTCGGCGGGCATCCTGGCCTTCGGGCTGATCGCCAAATACTTCCCCGTCTTCGAAGACGAGGGCCGCGCAGCCCACGCGGGAGATTGACCCGAGTCCGCAGTTTGAAGGTTGAAAGTTCAGGTTACAATTCACAGGTTACGCAAAGCGTCTCCGCAATGCGTAACCCGTGATTGTTTAACACCACATCTTTAACCCACAATATGTAAAGTAGTTCGCCATAAGTCTTTAGAAATCCTTTTGTGTAGTCGGCGTTCTCTTACGCCGACGGGGACGTTAGAGAACGTCCCCTACACGTCTAATTATTTTCGACGAACTACTAACTTGTAACCTGTAACCTGTAACCTGTAACCTGTAACTTGCATCCATGCGCCCGTCCTTCTTCCATCACCTGCACCCGCCCACCATCCCCGCCGCGCAAGCGCGCTGGCGTCACACTTTGGGCGCGGGCGGGACCGCCGTCTTCCTCCTGCTCGTCCTCGGCGTGACGGGCATCCTGGAGATGTTCTACTACGTCCCCAGCCCGGACGAAGCCGCGCTCTCGGTGCAGACCATCACCTATCACGTCCCCTTCGGCGGATTCGTCCGCAACCTGCACTTCTGGTCGGCGCAGGCGCTGATCGTCGTGGCGGCGCTTCACCTTCTGCGCGTGATCTTCACCGCCGCGTACAAGTCCCCGCGCCGCTTCAACTATCTGCTCGGGCTGGGACTCTTCGTCCTCGCCATTCTGCTCGACTTCACCGGCTACATCCTGCGCTGGGACGTGGACATCTGCTGGCCCCTCACCACTGGGACCAACCTGCTCAAGACGATCCCGCTCATCGGCGGCTTTCTCTTCCGCCTCGCCATTGGCGGAGGAGAAGCCTGCCAGACCGCCCTGACTCGCTTTTACACCTGGCATCTCTTCGGCTTGGCCATCCCCATCGTCGTCCTCGGCGTCTGGCACATTTTCCGCGTCCGCCGCGACGGGGGAATTGCCGCGCCGCCCGCCAACCTGTTCCTCCGCCGCGCCCGCGTCCCGCGCAACGAACTCGTCCGCCGCGAAGTTTTGACGATGTTCGCGGTCGGCATCCCGCTGATCCTGCTCGCCGCGCTCGTCCCCGCGCCCATCGCCCCCGCCATGACTGGCGCTCCCAGTCCCACCGACGAGGCGCGCGCGCCGTGGTTCTTCCTGTGGGTGCAGGAAATGCTCAAATGGGGCGACCCGTTCATCTTCGGCGTGCTGATCCCGCTTGGCATTCTCATCATCCTTGCCCTCATCCCATACATTTTCCCCCAACCCGCCGACCAGGACATTGGCCGCTGGTTTCCAAAATCCAACCGCCTGGCGCAAAGCGTCGTCGCGTTGATCAGCATCTTCATTCTCATCCTCACACTCGCAAATCGATAACCACCATTACCCAATTACCAATTACCATCTCCCCCATGCGCCGCCTCCTCGCTTTCGCCTCCTTTCTCCTGCTCCTCGCCTTGCTCTTCGTCTGGCTGTGGGAATCTCGCCAGCCCGAAGCGATTGAACTGATCCCCGTCATTTCAGGTCAGCCCGAATACTGCCTGACCTGCCACGCCGACCTGCCCGAGATCAGCGCCTCGCACCCGATTAAGACTTTCGGCTGTGTCAGTTGTCACGGCGGGGAGCGGCTCGCCCTCGACGCGGATCTGGCGCACAGTTCCATGCGCGGGGGCGCGAACCCGTCCGATTTGAGCGTCGTCGAAGCCTCGTGCGGCGGAAGCGCCTGTCACAGCGGCAGCGAAGCGGACCAGCGCGACCACATCCAGCGCGTGACGACCAGCATCCAATCCACCTACGCGGGCGCGATCGCCAGCATCCGCTACACGTTCGGCGCGCAGCCGAGTTTGACTCCGATCTTCGGAATCTACGCCGTGACCGACGAAGACTCGAAAACGGGCGTCGCGTCCCTGCTGGCGTTTGACCCGTCGCGCGAGACCAACCCGTCCATCAAAAAATTCGCCGAAAACTGCTTGACCTGTCACATCAACGCCGCGCCGCGCGAAGGCGAAGCCTATGCCCGTCAAACCGGCTGCGCCGCTTGTCATTCCATCGGCGAACATAAATTGTCAACCGCCATCCCCTACACCCAGTGCAACGCCTGTCACAACCGCGGCAACTACGACCTGCGCGCGATGACCTTCGTCGAGCGCGCCGATCATCCGACAAAACGCGTCGAAGACTACTACCAGCCAATCGCCCAGTTCACCCGATGCGAATACACCCTCGACTGCATTGACTGCCACACCCGCGCCGAGGCCATGGGCGACGGCGACCTGCACGCCAACCAAAAGGACATCCAATATACGCAATGCAAAACCTGTCACGGCACGTTGACCGAGTTACCGCTCACCAAAACCCTGACCGACCCGAACGACATCGCGTTTCGGATGGCTCAACTGAATCCCATCGTCAACCTTCAACTGGGCGACACGATTCTCGTCACCGAAACAGGCGAGCCGCTCTGGAACACGCGCGTCCTCCCCGACGGAACCTACGAGATGATCGGTAAAGCGACCAGCCAATACTTCGCCTTCCGCCCCGTGATGGGCAGCGGCTGCACTCAAAACGGCGCCGACCAATCCTCCGCGTACTGCCACGAGTGCCACGCGGTGGAGCGCTGACATGACCCAACCCTCCCGCCGCGACTTCCTCAAACTCGTCCGCGCTGGACTGCTCTACCTGAGCGGCGCGCTCGCCATCGGCGGCTTGCTGCGTTTCCTGGATTACGACGCCCACCCCGCGCCGAAAACGGAATTCGACCTCGGTCTCGCTTCGGACTTTCCCCTCGGCTCGCGCACGCTTCTCGCGGACCCGCCAGCCGTTCTGCTCCACACCCAAAGCGGATTCTCCGCCCTGAGTTTGGTCTGCACCCACCTCGGCTGCGCCGTCGAGCCAAGCGCGGACGGCTTTGCCTGTCCCTGTCACGGCTCGCGCTTCGACGCGGCGGGCGGAGTCTTGCGCGGCCCGGCGCAAAAATCCCTGCCCGCCCTGCGCGTCGAATTGACCGCCGACGGCCGTCTCCTTTTACACACCGACTGAGCCTGGCGATCCAGCCGTGACAATCATCCCTTGAAATGCCGTGATTTGTCCATTCTCATCGGGATAAAATCGGTATACACTTAAATCGCTCCGAAGCCTGTCCGCCTAAACCTTTGGCATGGCGGCAGGACAGTACCGCAAGGCCGCGTACCAGGTGAAAGCGGAAACGCCTTCATCCCCCGCATCGGAAAGGAGAGCCGCAGACCCAGCGACGAGGCCGTCTCTTTTTTCCGCGAGACAGCCTCATTTTATTTTGGAGACGCCATGGAACTTCAAGCCCTGCTCGAAAAATCCGCCTCGCGCCATTCCCACCTCTGTCCGCGCCAGATCCTCGGCGTGCGGTTGGGACTGCTCGGCATGAAGACCCTCGGCTTCGATGAACCGCCTGCCAAAAAGCGTTTACTGGTCATCGTCGAAAGCGACGGCTGTTTTGTGGACGGCGTCATTGCGGCCACAGATTGCGCCGTCGGTCACCGCACCCTGCGCGTGGAGGACTACGGCAAGACCGCCGCGACGTTCATAGACACGCTCACCGGCCGGGCGATGCGCGTCGCGCCCGCCCTCGACGTCCGCGAACGGGCCGGGTTCCACGTCCCCGACGAGCCGCGTCATTACTTTGCTCAGATGCGCGCCTACCAGTCCATGCCCGATGCGGAAATGTTCAGCGTGACGCCCGTGTCGCTGGCCGTGCCGCTGAAGGCCATCCTCTCCCGCCCCGGCGCGCGCGTCAACTGCGACGCGTGCGGCGAGGAGATCGTCAACGAGCGGGAGACCCTGCGCGGCGGACTCGTCCTCTGCCGCGCCTGCGCGGGAAGCGCGTACTACGCCGCCGCCGAAGCCGCGTCCCTGTCCTTCGCGCTGACCGAGCGCCGTCCGCAGTTCGCGTGAATCCGCGGCCGGGGGGAAATCCGCCCGGCGCGGGCGCGCCCGGGACAGTCAGGCGGAGGCGAAGCGCAAGTCACGACAGGAAGCGCGTCACCAGCCAGTATATGCCCGCAGAGAAAAGCATGGTAGCCGGGATGGTTAAAATCCAGGCCATGAGGAATTCCTGCGCCATCCCCCAGCGAACTTTATTGACCCGTTCCGCCGCGCCGACGCCCATGATGGAGGTTTGAATCACCTGGTTGACGCTGACCGGCCCGCCGAAAATGGACGAGACGAAGATCACCAGCGACGCGGTCACCTGCGTGGCGAAGCCGTCCATGGGACGGATCTTGTAGAAGAATAAACCGCCGACCGAGCGGGTCAACTTCCAACCGCCCAGCGTGGTGCCCAGCGACAACGCCAGCCCGATCAGCGCAGTGACCCAGAGCGGGACGGAGAAATCCGAGAGCAGACCGCCCGCGACCAGCGCGAGCGTGACGATGCCCATGCTCTTCTGACCGTCGTTGCTGCCGTGGTTCAAACCCAGGGCGAAGGCGGTCAAGACCTGGCCGCGCTTGAAGAAGTCATTAATGCGCGGCGTGGAATTTCGAGCGAGCCACAGGATGGCGCGCAGCAGGGCGAAACCGGCCAGGAAACTGACCGGCGGGGAGACGGCAAAGTAGAGCGCCACCTTGCCGAGGCCGTTCCAATACACCGCGTCCGCGCCGGCCCGCACGAGGATCGCCCCCAGCAACCCGCCAATCAAGGCGTGCGAGGAACTGCTCGGCAACTTGAAATACCAGGTGACGAGATTCCACAAAACGGCGGAAGCCAGCGCCGCCGCGAGGACCGCCTGGTTGACGGCGTGAGAATCCACCACGCCGCTCCCGATGGTCTTCGCCACCCCCGTCCCAAACAGGAACGGTCCCAGGAATTCGGCCAGGGCGGTCAAGCCCAACGCCACGCGCGGAGAATAGGCGCGCGAGGAGATCAAGGTGGAGACCACGTTCCGCGAACCGTGCGCCCCGTTCAGAAAACTAAAGGCAAACGCCAACAGCGCGACCGCGAAGATCATGGGCTGAGTCTGTCCTGCGCTCCCGCCATCAGGTGATCTTCACAACGATGTCGGCGATCACATTGGCCGCCTCGTCGCCGCGGTCGGCGGCGTTGCTCAAATGACGATAGACCTCGCGCATCTTCAACATGCTGACGACATGCTGGATGTCCTCCACGTCGCTGAACAGGTCGGCCAGCGCTTCACGATAGACTCCCTCCACGCGGTTTTCGAGCGCCTTGGCGCGCTGGGCATGTTCGTTCGCGACGCCGGGGTGCTTCTCCAGCCGCTCCACCGCCTGAAACAGCTCGTACGCCGCGTCCCTCAGCAGGGAGGCCATGCGCTGCATGTACGTGGTCGGCTCCACCTTCAAAATCTCCATCTCGCTGACGGTGCTGTAGGCGTAGTCAATCACGTCGTCAATGGTGCGCGAAAGCGCGAACAGGTCCTCCCGGTCGAAGGGCGTGACGAAGGTGCGGTTCAACTCGTCAATAAAAATACGACGGACCTCGTCCGCTTCCTTTTCCTTCGCCGTCAGCAAGTTCGAGTCGGCCGGGTCGCGCGCGGCGAGATACCGGCAGAGAGCTTCCATGCCTTCCAGCGTCAACGAGGCCTGGTCGTGGATCAATTTAAGAAAAACATCCTGCCGTTTCCTGAATAAATTACGCATGTCAACTCCTTGATTGTCTGACGCCCGTTCTAAAACCTAACGACTCTGTCATGGAACATCCCTCAATATACCGTATAATTCGAGCCATGAGCGCTGAATTCTTTGAAGCCATCCGGGCCGGCGACCGCGACCAGGTGGAACGCCTCCTGATGATTGACGCGCGCCTGATCCACGAACGGGAAAACGGTCTCAGCCCCGTCATGGCGGCCGCCTACCAACTTAAACCGCAGCTGGCGGAATTCCTCGCCGACAAAACCGTGGCGCTCACCGTCTTCGAAGCCGCCGCCATCGGCCGCATTCCCCACCTCGTGCGCTTGCTGGCCCGCAACCTGGACCTCGTCAACCAATTCGCCGAAGACGGCTTCCAGCCGCTCGGACTGGCCTGCTTCTTCGGTCACCTCGAAGCGGCGGAATACCTTGTGCGGGCGGGCGCGGCCATCAACATGCCGTCGAACAACGAACTGCGCGTCACGCCGCTCCACTCCGCGGCCGCCGGGCGGCACGCGCCGGTCGTGAAAATGCTGCTGAAACACGGGGCCATTCCCAACGTCCGCGACCGAAACGGATGCACCCCCCTCCACGCCGCGGCCGCCAACGGCGACGTCGAATCCATCCAGCTCCTCATCCTCCACGGCGCCGACATCCACATCCGTTCGAACGACGACAAATTCCCCGCCCAGCTCGCCGAAGAGAAGGGACACCAACTCGCCGCGGAGATCCTGAAACGCGAGATCACCAAACGTCTCCGCCCCATTTCTTGAAGTTCAGCCGCGCGCCCGAAAATCCACACTCATGGGGCGAAGATCGAGCGCCGGCGTCATCCTATTCGCCAATTCCGAAACCGCCTGTCCCGTGCCGGGGCCGAGCGAGAGGCCGAGCATGGCGTGTCCCGTCGCCAGGATCAAATTGCTGTGCCTCGGCGAAAATCCGATCATCGGGACGCCGTCGGGCGTGATCGGGCGCAGGCCGGCCCAGGTCTCCCGAATCTCCAATTTTTCGTCCAAGCGAAGAAACTCACGTGCAAATCCCTCCAGCCGCGCGATCCAGCGCGGGTCTGGCTTCGTGCTGTAAGTCCCCACCTCCAGCCGCCCCGTGACGCGAATGCGGTCGCCCAGCGGCGAGACGGCCACGCGGCGGTCTCCGAGCATAAGCGCGTGACGCGGCATATTCCGAACCGCCGACGCGGTGAGACTATACCCGCGCCCCGGCTGGATGGGGATATCGAGGCCGAGGCCGCGCGCCACAGCGGGAGTCCACGCGCCCGCGGCCAGCACGACCTGCTCCGCTTCGAACTCCCCCGCGCGGGTTCGCACAGCCCGGACCTTCCCCTCCGCTTCGACGAATCCCGTCACGGACGCGTCCGCGTGCGCCTCCGCGCCCATCTCGCGGACGCGTTTCCCCAGCGCGGCGAGGAACAGCCCCGGGTCGAGGTGCGCGTCGCCCGTGTAATGCACCCCGCCGATCACATCCTCCCGCGCGGCAGGCTCCACATCCTGCACGGCAACTTTATCGTACACGCGGACGGAAATCCCATGCGCCTGCATAAACTCGGCTTCCCGCTGCGCCTCGTGAAACGTGTCTTCGCTTTTGAAAAGATTGAGAAATCCCATCTCGCTATAATGACAGTCGAAGCGCTCCTCGGCGATCATGCGCGCGAAATTCTCCGCGCTCAACCGGCCGAGTTCGTACAACGGTTTGACGCTGCGGCTGACGTTGTCCTGGTTACAGGCAAGCACAAAACGAAGCAGCCACGAAAGGTAACTCGGCGAGAGACCGATCTTCATCCCAAACGGACTCCGCGCCGGATCAAGCATCCACTTAAGCGCGCCGGTCACCACCCCCGGCGCGGCCAACGGGATGATGTGACTCGGCACGATGTGTCCCGCGTTGCCCGAGCCGCTGCCTTTGCCGATCTCTTTCGCGTCAACGATGGTAACCTTGCGCCCCGATTTGAGGAGATAGTAAGCGCAGCACAACCCAATCGGTCCGCCGCCGATGATCAATACATCACATTTTAAACTCATGTTGTCTCCTTAAAACTTTTAACCTTTGACCAATTCGCGTCAAAAGTTAGAGGCTCAGATCCCTCTCCCAAACGGGTCGCGCTCGTCCACCAATAGCGTCCCCTCAGACATGACCCACGCCTCGCCGGTAATGGTCGGGACGATCTTTTCGCCGTCAAGTTGGACGCTCCCCTCGAAGACGCTGCCGACGACGCTTTGCTGCCGCCAGGTCTGGCCAGCCTTCAATTTCCCGTCGGAGTACAAACAGGCGAGTTTGGCGCTCGTGCCGGTCCCGCACGGGGAGCGGTCGTAGGCTTTGCCGGGGCAGAGGACGAAACTCCTGCTGTCCGCGTCGGGCGTGGACGCGAACAACTCGACATGGTCAATCGCCGCGCCGCCCGCGCCGGTGACGCTTCCCGCGCTCAACCGCTCGCGGACGCGCCACGCGAAGTCGGTCAGCGCTTCCAGGTTCGACATGTCCACCTCCAGGCCGTGATCGTGGACGAGGAAGAACCAGTTGCCGCCCCAGGCCACGTCGCCGTGGATGGTCCTGCCGTCTATTTCGATGGGGACATGCGCGAGGTGACGATAAGCCGGGACGTTGCGGACAGAGACTTTGTTTGGATATTCGTCATTGCGAGCCGAAGGCGAAGCAATCTCCTCATCGGCGAGGGGATTGCTTCGGCGCTCGCTGTCGCTCGCTCCTCGCAGTGACAAATCATGCAGAGTCGCTTCGACAACCCCAACGGGAGTTTCCACTCGAATCACGCCAGGCTGAACCTTTCCCAGATAAGACAGCGAGGCGATCAGGCCGATCGTCCCGTGTCCGCACATGCCGAGGTAGCCGACGTTATTAAAGAAGATGACGCCGAACCGGCAGGTCGGGTCGGCGGGCGGGACGAGGTACGCGCCGACGAGCACGTCCGAGCCGCGCGGTTCGAGGAGTACGGCGCGGCGCAGGTCGTCGTGACGCGCTCTCAGCGCGGATAACCTATCGACGACAGAACCCGCTCCGAGGTCGAAGGGAAGCGAGAGGACGAGGCGGGTCGGTTCGCCGCCGGTGTGAGAGTCGAGGAAGGGAATGCGTTTCATATTTTTTTCAACACAAAGGTCACGAAGTACTCAAAAGTGGATTGAGTGATGGTCGAGATTCTTTGCTTTCGATTATCACGGCGATAGTCGAAAGGAAGTCGTCACATTGCGCCAACCAACAAACCTTCGTTGCCTTTGTGCCCTTCGTGTTTAAATGCTCTTGAAGATTTTCTCGAATTCGGCGCGGTCATCGTCGGCGAGAGGGAGCAGGGGCAGGCGGGGAGCGCCGACGGGGATGCCGAGCAATTCGCAGCCAAGTTTTACTTTTTGCAGGTAACTTCCGCTTTCCACGCTGCGGAGGAGGGGCATGAGTTTGTCCATGCGGGCGCGGGCGGAGACGAAATCCCCGGCGAGGGCGGCTTCGAGGACGTCGGCATGTTGACGCGGCGCGCAGGAGGCCGCGCCGCCAATCCACGCGGTCGCGCCCCAGAGGAAGTAGTCGAGGGCCTGGTCGTCGGAGCCGCAGACGATCTGGTAGCGGTCGCCGTAGCGGGCGCGCATGGCGTAGACGCGCGACATGTCGCTGGAGGCTTCCTTGATGCCGATGACGTGGTCGTATTGGGTCAGGCCGTCCATCACGTCGAAGCCGACTTCCGTCCCGGCGCGCCAGGGGAAGTTGTAAAGCACGATGGGAATTTTGACGGCGCGCGCGACGGCTTCGTAGTGCGCCAGCAGTTCGCGCTGGCTGGGACGCGAGTACGGCGGGACGGCGACCATCAGCGCGTCGTAGCCCATCCGCTCGGCGGCCTGCGAATAGCGGATCACGTCGCGGGTCGCGCCGCTGTTCGTCCCGGCGATGAGCGCGACGCGGCCGTTGACCTTGTCCTTGACAAATTGGAAGATGTCCAGCCGTTCCTGGTCACTCCAGGCGTAGACTTCGCCCGTGGTCCCTCCGGGGACGAGGCCGCTGATTTTATTCTGGATAAGATATTCGATGAGTTGTTCGAGGACAGGGTAGTTGATGGATTCGTCCGCGTGGAAGGGGGTGACGATGGGGGCATAGATTCCTTGTAGGCGCATGTTGTCTCCTGTGGGTGGCGTTCGACGCTGAAAGTTTACTTCGCCCAGCGAAAGCAGGCAAGAGCGAATTGAGGCGAGGGTCAGTTGGGACGGGTAGGGACGATCAGCAGATGAAAAGCGGATAGAAGTCGCTTCGGAACGGGCGATCAGCGGCTATTTAAGCGGACAGCCGCCCCACCGCAGGCGCGGTGTAAGCGGATGGATAGCGCGCAAGTCGCGCATTCATGGATAAGCGTCAGGGCGTGGGAGAGGCTGGGGCAGGCAAAGACGGCGTCTCGGTCGGCGGAGGCGGCGTCTCCGTCGGGGGAAGAGGCGTCTCCGTCGGGAAGACGGTCGGTTCGAGCGTGGCCGACGGCGGAATGGTCGCGCTCGGCTCCAGCGTGGACGTGGGGAATTCGATCTGGATGGGCGTGGCCGAAGGCGTCAGAGTGGCGACGTTGGGAACCCACAAGCGCTGCCCCGCGCCGATAAAATCAGAGACGAGGCAATTGGCCTGTTTCAGCTGCGTCACGGTGACGCCATAAAGCGCGGCGATGCGGTAAAGCGTGTCGCCAGGCTGGACGACGATCTGGATCCAGCCGAAGGGCGGGCCGCACGGGATGGGCGTGAACGTCGGCGGGATGGCGGGCGCAGGGACGTAAATGCCGTAGCCGGGCAGCAGCGCGGCGACCGTGAGACAGTTGGCCTGGACGAGCGCGGCGGGAGATGTCTGGTAGCGCGCCGCGAGAATGTCGAGCGTGTCGCCAGGCAGGATCATCACCAGAATCCAGCCGGGCGGGGGCAGGCAATTTGCGGGCGGGGGCGGCGAAGCGGTGACGGTGGGAGTCTCGGTTGCGGTGGGAGGGTGGGACGTGACGAGGTCGGTCGGCGCGGACGTTGCGGCCGGGCGCGTCGCCGTCGGCGTGGGAGGCGGCTGGAGGACGTATCCCTCCGCCAGCGCCAGCGACATGCCTCCGACGATGATGAGGACAGACAGGATCGCGAGGAGGAGTCCCGATCCCAACTGCCGCAGTCCCCGCATGGTTTACCTCTTGCCCGCTTTGGGAGAATGCGCGATCGGCAGCAACACGCTGAACGTGGAGCCGACGCCCGGCTCGCTTTCCACCCATATACGCCCGTGCTGGGATTCGGTCAACGTCCTGGCGATGGACAGTCCCACGCCCGTATCGCCCACGCCCTGGATGAGGACGTTGTCGGCGCGATAGAGGCGGGTGAAGACGCGCGGCAGGTCTTCGGGGCTGATGCCGCCGCCCGAATCGGTCACCTGGATGAGGACGTATTCCTGGTCCTCCTCCACGCGGGTTTTGACCTTCAAAGTGACGTTGCCTTCGAGCGGCGAGGCCGCGCCCGCGTTCTGCAACAGGTGAATGAGAATCTGCTGGAGCGCCTCGCGGTCCGCGTGGATGGGCGAAAGCGACCTGGGCAGGTCGAGGCGCAGGCTGATGTTGCGCTCGCGGATCTGGCTGCTGGTGTACGACACGGCGTTGTCAATGATGCCGTTCAGGTCCACCGCTTCGGATTTAAGGTCCGCCAGCCCCGATTCGAGCGTGGTCATCTGGATGAGGTCGTCAATCAGGCTGCCGATGCGCTCGGTGGAGGCCTTGACGCGCTCCACAAATTTCCGCTGGAGCGCGCCGAGGATTCCCACCGACTCGCCCAACAGCAGGTCGGTATACCCGATGATGGAAGACATCGGCTGGCGGAGTTCCTGCGAGATGGAGGCCACCACCTCGGCCTGCTCGTTCGAGCGGTCGGAGCGCCCCCCCTGTTCCAGTTCGAGGACGCGCATGTTGGCCTCGGCCAGTTGGTTTTGCAGGCGCGCCACGTCTTCGAGCGTGATGCGCAGTTCCTTTTCCAGTTGATTGATCTCGGCCGCGCCGCGCGGCTTTTTGGCCTCGCGCAGGTCGGCGAGTTCCGCTTCCAGTTCCGCGAGACGCGTCTGCGCGGCCGCCGTCTCGGCGCTGGACGCGGGGGACTCGCGCGCCTCGGCCAGTTCGCGCGTCAACTGCTCGTTCTGCATCTTGAACTGCGAGAGCTTGGTCAACGCCTCCTCCAGCGACTGCTGGGTGGCCTGCTCCTTCTGCTGGAGCGAAGTCACCTGCTGGCCGCGCTGGACGATGGAGACGAGCGCGGCGGCGATGTTCGCCAGGAAAGCCTGGTCTTCCGCGCTCCACAGGCGGTTGGAATACGGCGAAAGCAGGATGATACCGCCGATGGATTCCTTTTCCTTCGTCAGCATCGGGACGCTGATCAGGTTGCCCGGGTTGCCGAGGCCGAGCGCGTCGCCCAGTCCCTTGATATCGGCTGAAGTGCCGCTGGCCGGCAGGCGCAGCGGACGTCCGCGCTGGAGGGCGTTCGCCAGCATCGGGACGGCCGTCTTGCTCAGGTTGCCGCCTTCGAGCGGCTCCTCGCGAATCAGGTCGTAGCCCGAAGCGATCTGCAGCTGGGTCTTGTTATCGGTCAGGAAAATGAGGAAGCACAGGTCGGCCAGCATGGTCTGCGCGATGGCGCGCGTCACGGCCTGGCTCATCTTGGAGGGATTGGTCTCCGCCGCGAGGTCGAGCAGGGCGTGGAAGGTCTTCGGATCGGCGCTGTACCGCCGGCGTTCGGGGACCGAGGCCTCCTGCTTCACCGAGACGGGCTGAACCGACGGCGCGGGGAAGCGCTGGGGAAGCGTCATCAAAATGGGATAGGCGGCCAGGTACGCCAGCCGCACCACGCCGGGGAAGTCTCCGCTCGAACGGTCGCCCCACATATAGATCATGTGTCCCGCGAAGGCCAGGATCAAAAAGGCGAGGCCGTTGCCCCATCCGCTCGGACGGCGGACGAGCAGGATGAGCGCCCCGATCAGCGTCATCCCGATGGAGGCCATCTGCCACAGCCCGTCCTGCAAAGTGGCGTTGAACGGGACCTGCGCGCCGGGCTGCACGGCCAGGCTCAGGACCGTCACCGAGGCGATCAGCAGGTTCAGCAGCGCCGCCACCGAATCTGCAGCGCGGCTCGGTTCGGGGAAGGCCCACAGCCACGTCACCCACACCAGGCCGAGGAGGACAAAAGCGCGGTCCAGCGGCGGGAGCATCACGTTCAGGTTCAAGACCTGCTGCCAGCCCAGCGCGCTGACGAGAAACATCAGCAGGTTCAGGGCGAGCAACACCCCCAGCCCCACCATCGTCCGCCGCGCCTGGGGGAACTCGCTCGAACGCCAGTGGTTGAACGCGCTCTGCAGCGCGCCCGCGATGGAAAACGCCAGCACCAGGTGATAGATCACGCTGCCCTGCTGGGTGGTCATAAACGAAAAAATTTGACTCGAAAGGGAGGTCATACGCGGTCAATTATACTGCCATTCAAAGGATATAATTGCCGCGATTCTGCGCGTGGATTATGCGGATTTTCGCGCAAAAAATTTTACAACCATGCGGACGCGTCTCCCCAAACTCCTCATCCTGCTCGCGGTCGTCGGACTCATCGCGGCCCCCGCGCTTTTCTCCGCGTCTGGAGAAGTCCGCCGCGCCGACGCGGCCCTCGCTTCGGGACGTCCGCTCGAGGCGGCCGCGTCGCTCGAACGGGCCTCCGTCCTGCTCTTCTGGCGCGTCGACCTGACCGAGCGCGCGGGACGCGCCGCCTTCGCAGGCCGCGACTTCGCCTCGGCCGCGCGCCTGCTCGCTTCGGCAAAGTCCCTCTCTGTGGACGGCTGGCGCGACCTCGGCGCGGCATACTATGCGCTGGGCCGCTTCGACGATTCTGCAGACGCGCTCCAGCGCGGCCTCGAAATTTACGGGCCGCAAACCGCCCTCCTCCGTCAACTCGCGCTGGCGCGCAACGCGCAGGGAGACTTCGAGGGCGAACTGACCGCCCTGCAAGAGTTCATCGCGCTGGACGGCTCGGACGCGGCGGTCCGTCACCGCGCGGGGCTGCTGCTCGCCGTCTACGATCCCAACGAGGCGCTGGCCGAACTGACCGTCTCCGCGCAACTCGACGCGCAGTACGATCCCGAATTCCAGACGATGCGCTCGGCGCTCAACCTGGCGTTCATCGAGACGGACGAAGCGCGGCGGATGACGGTCATCGGGCGCGGGCTGGGGCTGGTTCAGGAGTGGACGCTGGCGCGCGAGGCCTTCCAGCGCGCCGTCCGCGCGGACGGGGAAAACGCCGAGGCGTGGGCCTGGCTCGGCGAGGCCGACCAGCATCTCGGTCAGGATGGAAGCGAAGCGTTGGCACGCGCCGCGTCGCTCGATCCGTTCTCCGCCAGCATCCGCGCGCTGTACGGTCTGTATTGGAAGCGGCAGGACGATCCGCCGCGCGCGCTGATTCAGTTCCAGTGGGCGGCGGCCATCGAGCCGAACAATCCCGCCTATCTCGCCTCGCTCGGCGACGCGTACGCCTTCGCGGGCGAACTGCCCTCCGCGCTGGCCGCGTACAAACAGGCGGCGGACCTCGCCCCCACCGAGGCGGCTTACTGGCGCATGTTGGCGGCGTTCTGCGCGCAGTATCATTTTGCGGAGACGGAGACGGGCATCCCCGCCGCGCAGAGGGCGTTGAAACTCGCGCCCGACGAAGCCGCGTCGTATGACCTGCTCGGCTGGATGTACCTCGCCGCGGGACGGCACGACGAAGCCGAGAAAAATTTACTGGAAGCCCTGCGCCTCGATCCCGACGACGCGGCCGCGCACCTGCACCTCGGCATGACCTACCTCGAGCTCAACCGCATGGACGAGGCGCGCCAGCAACTGTCGCTGGCTCAGTCGCTGGATGCCGACGGCGCGGACGGTGAAGCCGCGCAGAAGTTGCTGGCGTTGTATTTCCCGTGACGCCCGCCAGCCATGTTTCAGAGACACGGGATGCATTAAAGAACGTCTCTTACTCGCCGCGCGGCTGGTTGCCTTCTGGTCTTGCACGGCCGACTCTTGATAGGATTGTCCGCGTAAAATCAGGTAAAATGTCGCGAAGCCTGTTTTTGACGGTCTCGCTGGACTCATCTTCCCATGGGCGTTGACTGAAAAAGAGGAAAAATGGCAGCCAAAGCAAAAGACTATCGAATATGGTTTCAAAGCCATCGCCTTGCATGGGGACTGATATTGATCGTAATTTTTTCAATATTGCGATTCATCCAGACCGCCTCCTGGCGGCAATGGTTCGGCTCTTCCGATTTTCAAGAATCCCTCCCGTTTGCATTGTTCCTGCTCTTCTGGTTCATTGTAATTTCCATCGGATTGATCGTCGGCGGAATCGTTCGATGGACGGGGACCTCTTGGCGGGAATTGGGCTGGAAGTCAACGGGGCTGCCGAAAGCCATCGGGATGGGTTTGCTCGGCTTCGTTTTACTGTACGTCAACGTCATCGCGTGGTCAATGCTCAAAGGGAACGCCGAACCGCCAGAGACCTTCGTCCCCAGCCTGACCCGTCTGCTGCTCGCGGCGTTTTTTGCGTTCGGCCTGCCCGCCTGGACGGAAGAAAATTTATTCCGAGGTTACTTGCAGCCGTTGCTCGCAGGCAAAATGAACATCTGGCTGGCGGTCGTGGTTCAGGCAGCCATTTTCTCGGCGGCGCATCTTGGCTATTCAAGTCATCTGACCGAATTCGGCTCGGCGTTCACGGCAGGACTTATCTTGGGCTGGCTGCGCGGACGAGAGTCCAGCCTGGTCGCTCCTTTCATCGCGCATGGATTGTTCTGGATGATGGGAGCGTTCATGGTCATTCCGACGTGAGAAACGCGCCATCGGATATTTTCGGTCTCTCACGGCAGTTCTTGTAAACCGTATTTTCATTTTTTGACGCGAATTTCACGGAACGCGCGGATTTTCCTTCGAGTGTTTCCGTGAAATCCGCGTGATCCATGTCCGAAATGGAATTTTAGAGCGCTCTCTCAATAACTTCGACAGGAACTCACATGAAGCCTCTTTCAACCCTCCTCGCTCTCTTGCTCCTCCTCCTGACCTCCGCCTGCGCGCTGGCGGATCGTCTCCCTGGCTCGTCGGCGCAGCCGCCCGCGTCCGCCTCGGGGAGCGTCCTCTTTCAGGACGATTTCTCGAACCCGCTCAGCGGCTGGGACCACGTCCTGTCCGACGGAGGCAGCATGGACTACGACAGCGGCGTTTATCGTTTCCTCGTCGCCGCGCAGAATTTCAACTACTGGTCCACGCCGAAAAAGCGCTTCACCGACACGCGCGTGGAAGTGGACACCGCCAAATTGGGCGGCCCCGATTCCAACCGCGCCGGCATCGTCTGCCGCGTGAACAACGACCAGTTCTACTTCTTCGTCATCAGCAGCGACGGCTACTACGCCGTCGGGCGGACGAACGGGCTGGAATCCTACCTGCTCGGCCAGGACCAGATGATGCCCTCGTCCAACATCCACACTGGCGTCGCCATCAACCACCTGCGCGCCGATTGCGTGGGGACCACGCTCACGTTCTACATCAACGACTTCCCCGTCTCGCAGGTCAGCGATTCCACGCTCGCCAGCGGCGATGTGGGACTCATCGCTGGCGCCTTCGAGGAGGGCGGCGTTGACATCATCTTCGACCAGTTCGTGGTGATGCAGCCTTGACCTGCCCAGCGCTCAATCGTCCACGATGAGAATCTACCTCGACACCATCGGCTGCCGACTCAACCAAAGCGAGATCGAAATGATGGCGCGGGAATTCCGCGCGGCGGGACACGAGATCGTCGCCTCGGCGCGGGACGCGGACCTGGCCGTCGTCAACACCTGCGCGGTCACCTCGGACGCGGCCGCGGACTCGCGTCAACTCATCCGCCGCATCGCGCGCGCGGGCGTGGAACAGATCGTCCCGACGGGCTGCTGGGTCACGCTCCAGCCGAAGGAGGCCGCGTCGCTGCCGAATGTCCTGAAGACTGTAAGCAATTCTGAAAAGGAAAATTTGGCCGAGGGGTGGAAGCCAGAAGGCGGAAAGCAGAGAGCAGAGAGCGGAGAGCAGAAGGCAGAGTTTGATGTGGAGCCTCTGTCACGCCAGCCGCTGCCTGGATTACATCGTAGAACACGGGCATTCATCAAAGTACAGGACGGCTGCGACAACGCCTGCACATTCTGCGTCACCACCGTGGCGCGCGGGGCGGGCAGGTCGCGTCCGCTGGCGGATGTGATTCAGGATATTCAATTCGCGCTGGCGGGCGGGACGAAGGAGATCGTGCTGACGGGCGTCCACCTCGGCTCGTGGGGACAGGAATGGGGACGCCGCCTGCGCGACCTCGTCGCCGCGATCCTCGCGGAGACAGAGACGCCGCGCCTGCGTCTCTCCTCGCTCGAACCGTGGGACCTCGACGCGGACTTTTTCTCGCTCTGGGAAGACTCCCGCCTCATGCCGCACCTGCACCTGCCGCTCCAATCGGGGAGCGCGTCCACGCTGCGGCGGATGGCGCGCAAGACCACGCCCGACTCGTTCCGCGAACTTGTCGCGGCCGCGCGGACGGTCATCCCCGACGCGGCGATCACCACCGACGTCATCGCGGGCTTCCCCGGCGAGTCGGAGGCCGAGTTCGCGGAGACGCTGGACTTCGTCCGCGAGATGGACTTCGCGGGCGGGCACGTCTTCACGTATTCGCCGCGGCCCGGAACGGCGGCCGCGAAGATGAAGGGGCAGATCCGCCCCGAGGTCAGGAAGAAGCGGAACGCCATTTTGCGGGAGGCGCTCGAAGCGTCGTCCAAAGCCTATCGGCGGGGATTCGTCGGGCGGAAAATGTCCGTGCTGTGGGAGTCCGTCGTCGAGTTGGACGAATGGGGCTGGCAGATGGAGGGGCTGACGGGAAATTACCTGCGCGTGCGCGCCGCGTCCCCGTCGCCGAGGTGGAACGAGGTGGACGAAGTGGAATTGACGGAGGCCGCGGAGGCGGGGATGGGGGGAGTGATTGGCGATTAGTAATTGGTAAATGGCCCTGGTCATTGACGAAATCGGGATAAGTGTCACTTTCGAGGATGGGGGAGGCAATGTATAATATTTGTGCGATATTTCACATCATGTGGGCGCAAGAGAGCGCCTGATACGCAACGCGTAGCGGACATTCTCTAACGTCTACACTATTTCAAAGGAGCAAAACATGACCGCTGAGATCATTGATGGAACCGCCATTGCGCTGAAAGTCCGCAACGAAGTGAAGGAGAAAGTGGCGGCGCGCATCGCGGCGGGCAAGTCCCAGCCCGCGCTGGCGACCGTGCTGGTGGGCGAGCGCATCGACTCGGCCACCTACGTCAGCATGAAGCAGAAGGCCTGCGCCGAGTTGGGGATGACTTCCCACCATAAACCGCTGCCCGCCGACGTCTCGCAGGAGGAGCTGGAGAAACTCATCAGGGAGTTGAACGCCGACCCGCAGATCAACGGCATCCTGGTGCAGCTGCCGCTCCCCTCGCATTTGGACGAGGAACGCGTCCTGCAACTCATCAGCATCGAAAAGGACGTGGACGGCTTCTCGCCGATCAACCTCGGACGCCTCGCCCAAAAGGGACGCGAGCCGCTGTTCGTGCCATGCACGCCGTACGGATGCATATATTTGTTGAAGGAAGCCGGCGTGACGATCAAAGGCGCCAACGCGGTGGTGCTGGGACGCTCGAACATCGTCGGCATGCCGGCCGCGCTGCTGCTCGTCAAGGAGGACGCGACGGTGACGGTGGTCCACTCGCGGACGAAGGACATCCCCGCGGTCTTGAAGAACGCGGACATCATTATCGCGGCCATCGGACGCGCCCAAATGGTGCGCGGCGACTGGATCAAGCCCGGCGCGGCCGTCATTGACGTGGGCATCAACGGCATCCCCGTGCTGGACGAGAAGGGCAACCCGGTCATCAGCGAGAAGACCGGCAAGCCGAAGCAGAAACTCGTCGGCGATGTGAACTACGACGAGGCCAAAGAAGTGGCGGGCTACATCACCCCCGTCCCCGGCGGCGTCGGTCCCATGACGATTGCCATGTTGATGGCAAACACGCTGCGCGCGGCGGAGATTCAGGATCAGTAGGCGGGGTAGGGAAGGTAGAGAGTAAGAGAGCAGAGAGCAGAAGGCAGAAGGCAGAAAACAGTAGGCAGAAAGCGGAAAGCAGGAGGCGGCCCTGATAGTCTCCTCCTGCTTTTGATTCTGTGACGGGTCGGTTATTTCTTTTGGTTTTGGAATGAGGAATACCCCGTTGCCCTGCGGAGAAAAGCTCTTGCGAAGTTGCGGTTTTTGATATCTCGTCTGCTTGCGGCGAGGTAGTTCATTTGTCGCGCAGGTTGGCGGGGATAAATTTTTCAGGCATGGACATCATCGCTCCGAGCATCTTTCCGATTTCTTCATATCTGCTCAAGAGTTCATCGTGCTCTTCTTTGGAGAGATACTCGCAGTCGAGGGCAAAGTCCAGCCAGACTTGCGTCTCGGCGGTTTCGCCGTCCGCATCGGCGAGTTTACTGAGAAACATCTTCGGATATTGCCGCTTGCGAAATCCCTCCGCGATATTCGCGGCAATACTTCGAGATGAACGGCGCATCTGATCGGTCAGTGAGTATTTTTCATCTTTTGGGAAACTCTTGCTTTCCCGAAATATATCCATCGCCAATTTGTATGCCAGTTGATATACCCTCAAATCTCGAAAACCCTTCAATTGCTGATACGCCATCTCAACCTCCTTGAAACAAGATAATTCTGCCTTTCGCTTTCCGCTTACTGCTTACTGCCTTCCGCCTTCTGCCTTCCTCTCACTCGTACCTAAATCTCCAAACCCCGATCGCGAAAAACACCGCCGCGAATCCCAGCAACGCGCCCGCTTCGGGAAGAATATCCGCCAGCCCGCGGCCGCGCAGGACGAGGTCGAGCAGTCCCTGCATCGCCCAGGTCGTCGGCAAAACCTTCACCGCGCTCTGCACCGCGGGCGGGAACAACTCCAGCGGATACCAGCATCCGCCCATCAGCGCGAAGACCATGCCAAACATGATGCTCAAACCGGTGGCCTGTCCCTCGGTCTTCACGAACGCGCCCAGCGTCACGCCGAACGCGGCGGCTGCGAGCGCGGCGGAAGTCAGGACCACGAACAACGCCAGCGGCGCGTGTCCCCACGCCAGTTTCATCACGAAAATCCCGAACAGCACGAGCAGCGCCATCTGCGCCAGCGCCATCAGCGTCTGTCCCAGGATCGTACCGAACAAATACATGGCCTTCGACGTCGGCGTGACGAGGACGCGGCGCAGCGTCCCCTGCTGACGCTCATACGCGAACAGCGCCGAGATGCCGAATAACGGGATGAATACCCACGTGATCAACTGACCCGCGGACGAATTCGCCCTCGGGTCATACTCGACCTGGTCCGGGGTCGCGCCTTCGACGGCTTTCACCCGCCCGGGCGAATCCTCCTGGATCTTCTGCGCCGTCGCGAGCGAACCATCGAAGTAGGCCTGGCGTTCCGCGTCCGACTGGAACGGCTGCCTCGCCTCGCGTTGACTGACGGCGTTCCGCGCCGCGCCGACCGCGCTCGAGACGCGTCGGATGGCCGTCTGCACGGCGCGTTCGACGACCGTGGCGTTGAGGTTGTTCGGCTGCTTTAGCAACTCCACTTCCGCTGAACCCGCCTGCAGGGACGCCGCGTCCACGCCCGCGGGGATGATGAAGATCGTCGAGGCGCGTCGCCCATCGAATTCTTCCTGCGCGTCCTCGCGCGTCGTCAGGACGGGACGCACCGCCGTGGAACGCTCCAACTCGTCCACGATCTGCCGCGAAACAACCGTGTTCGCTTCATCTGCCACCAACACGCGGATGCGCGGGTCTTCGTCCCCACTCGGAGTCCCGCCCGCGAGCAGGAAGGTGAACACCAGCGGCATGACGATGAAGAACAGCAATTCCGACGCGCCCGCGAAACGCAGGATGACGTCTTTTTTGATGATGGCGAAGATTTTATTCATGGGAAATTCCGTCTCTTTCGTTTTTAACGGGAAATTTCATTTCAACGCGAAGGATTGCAAGGATAGAGGAAATTTTTATTTTTGCGCCAGGTTCTTCTTTCCAAAGAGCGCCACCGAGACGGCGAACAAGACCGCGCCCATGACGAGCAAAGCCGTAATCGGCCGGGCGAGTTGCGCCAGCCCGCCGCCGAGGGCGAGCGTGACGAACCCGTCCAGCGCCCAGGCGTTCGGCGTGATCTTGCTGACGAGTTGAATGGCGGGCGGCATCATCCCCAAATCGAGGAAACTGCCGCCGAGGATGCCGAAGATGAGCATGATCGCCGACCCGACGTTCGCCACCTGCGCGGGCGTGCGCGCCAACGCGGTGACGATAAGTCCCCAGCCCGTCGCGCCGAAGACCGCCGCGAGGGTCAGCGCGGCGATCCCAAGCGGGTCGCCCCACTTCACGCGAAAGAATACCGCGCTGGCAAGGATCAAAATCCCGACTTGCGCGACGCCTGTCAAGTAGATGCCGAAGACCTTGCCGCCCAGGATTTGCGCGGGGGATGTCGGCGAGACAAGCAGGCGCGGCAGAGTCCCCTGGGCGCGTTCGGCGAGGATCGAGCGTCCGCCGTAACTGACGGTGTACATCAGGAACATCAACGCCATGGCGGGCGCCATATACGCGAGGACGTCGAACTCCGCAGCCTGCGCGCCCTCGTCGTCCGTCTTGAGCGTGATGGCCGCGGGCTGGTCTTCGTCCATGTTTTTGAAGAGAGCGCGGCCCTCGGTCTCAGCCTGTTGCGGGGTGATGACGCCCGTTATCAACATCTGGAAGATGGCGGTCATACCGCTGACGCGCCCCTCGTCAATGCGGCTGACGAATTCGTCCACGATGGCTTTGATCACGCCCGCGCTGGTAGGCATGGCTGGGTTGACGTAGACCTCGATCAGGACGGGGTCCGCTTCGGCGAAGTTGGGATCGGTCATCGTCCCTTCGGCGGGGATGACCGAGCGCGTGAATCCTTCGGGGATGATGACCGCGGCCGCGGCTTTGTTCTCGTCAATTAACCGGCGCGCCGCTTCGGGGTTCGACGTTTCAGCGGGCGCGACCAATTCAGCCAAGTCCTCCGAATTGAAGACGTCCACCAGCGCGTTGCCCAGTTCGGCGTTATCCAAATTGACGATGATGACGGGGATGTCGGCGAGTCCGCTGTTACTGCTTCCGCTGAACCGCCCAGTGACAAATCCCATGCCGACGGTGAGCAGGAACGGCGCGAGGAGCATGAACACCAACGCGGCGCGGTCGCGGAAGATGACGCGCAGGTCTTTGAGACCAATGAGAATGGTTTTGAGCATATCAACTCCGTGAGGAGAGAAAAGAAAAAAGAGAGCAGGGAGTGGAAAACAGCGACTGTTCTCTATTCTCCGTTCTCTAATCCCTGAGGGCCCGTCCCGTCAAATGGAGAAACACCGCTTCGAGGTTCGGCTCGCGGATGTCAATCGAGTGGATCTTGACGCCGCGCTCGTTGGCCTTGGCGACGACGGGAGCCAGCGCCTCCTCCGCTTCGCGCGCGATGACCGAGACTTCGTGGTCGGTGGATTGGGCTTTAATGATTTCCTTGACGCCCTCGAGGGACTTCACCAACGCTTCGGGGTCGTCGTTTTCGCCGAGGTGGAGGATCAGGGTTTCAGTCTCGCCGACCTGCCGTGTGAGTTCTTTCTGCGTGCCGAGGGCGATCAACTCGCCGTGGTCAATAATGCCGACGCGGTCGGAGAGTTCCTGGGCCTCTTCCATGTAATGTGTGGTGTAGAGGACGGTCATGCCTTTTTGGTTCAGGTCTTTGACCGTGTCGAGGATGGCGCGGCGCGACTGCGGGTCAATGCCGACGGTGGGTTCGTCCATGAAGAGGAGGCGCGGTTTATGGAGCAGTCCCACGCCGATGTTGACGCGCCGCTTCATCCCGCCCGAATAGGTTTTGACGCGGTTCTTCGCCTTGTCGGCGAGGCCGATCTGCTCGAGGACTTCGTCCACGCGGGCGCGGAGCGTCTTTCCGCCGAGGCCGTACATCTGTCCCCAGAAGACGAGGTTTTCGTGGGCGGTCAGGTCTTCGTAGAGGGCGATGTCCTGCGGCACCACGCCGATCGCGTTGCGGACCGCCATCGGGTCGCGCGTGACCGAATGGCCCGCGATGACCGCGTCTCCAGCGGTGGGCGCGTAGAGAGTCGAGAGCATGGAAATGGTGGTCGTCTTGCCCGCGCCGTTCGGCCCGAGCAGGCTGAATATCTCCCCCTCCTGGATGTCAAAAGTGACGCCTTTGACGGCGGCAAAATCGCCATAGTTTTTGTGAAGATCTTTCACTTCGAGAATGGGCGGCATAAGGAACCTCCTGATTGGTCTATGATTATTGTACGTTTAAATCCAAGACCGGTTACACGGAAAAGGGTACAATCTGCCAAACTTATGGCGTCCTTGCCAGAACAAGACATAAATGTAGAGCAATTTTCCAAATTGCCCCAGGCAAAGCGGCAATTCGCCAAATCGTCCCAAGTAAAATAGCATTTTGCTCTACAGTTGACTCAACCAGAACAAGGAGAAAAAATGACAGCGACGAAAGTGACAAGCGGTCAGGTGGTTTCAATGCAATACACCCTGCGCGTGGACGGCAAGGTGGTGGATTCTTCCGAGGAAGGCGACCCGCTGGAGTATTTATACGGCGCGGCGAACATCATCCCCGGGCTGGAGCGCGAGATGGAAGGGATGGCCGTGGGCGAGAGCAGGACGGTGATCGTCTCGCCCCTGGACGGGTACGGCGAGGTGGACGAAGAGGCCTTCATCGAGGCGCCGCGCAGCGAGTTTCCCGACGATATGCCGATCAAACCCGGCGTCGAAATGGAATTGACGGGTCCCGACGGGCATCCGATGTATGCCCGCATTGAACGCGTGGAAGGCGAGACGGTGACGCTCAACATGAACCATCCCCTCGCGGGCGCGGAACTGCACTTCGACGTGAAGGTGGTCGGACTGCGCGACGCGACGGAGGAGGAGATGGATCACGGTCACGCGCACGGAGCGCTTCAGCATTAGACCGAGAAACCGAGCGGGAATTTTCGTCAGAGAACGCCGACGCGTTGTGACACAAGATGAAAAAAGCGGACGGATTAGACCCCGTCCGCTTTTGCTGTTAATTCGTCCACGATGCGCGCCGCGATGCGCTCCACGATAAAGTCGGGGACGCCGTCCGCCGCGCGGGATTGCAGGCGCAGGTCAATCGGGTCGTTGACGTAGTCCACGACGAGCAGGCGGTCGTCCTCCGTCCACGCGATCTCGGTGGAGAACAGGTCGAGGCGGCAAATGGAGGCGATCTGCCGCGCAATTCCGCGCAGTCCGCCCTCGGCAGGGCAGTCACCCAGGACTGCCCCTACTGCCCCTACGTGGACGGGCGTGTAAACGTGCGTGGTCGTATCCCAAAAATTGACGAAAACCTCGCCGAGGCAATAGATGACGCGAAACCAGGCGGGCAATCCGTCCACAATTTTCGGCGTGACGTGTTCCTGCAAGAGGTATTGCTGGTCGGGAAATCCCCGCCGCGCGGACTGAATCTGCTCTGGCGTTGATATTTCCACGACGACGCCCTCCCCTCCGCCGCCCAGCGCGGGTTTGACGGCGAACCGCCCATTGAACGGCGAAAGGTCAATGGGCGGCAGGTCGGGTTGGGCGGACAAGGGCGGCAGGATGGCGGTTTGCGGGACGGGGATGCCGCCCGCGAGGAAGGCGGCGTGCATGGCGGCTTTGTCGTAGGCGCGGTCGGCGAGCTCGCGCGGGTTGAGTCGACGCGCGCCGAGGAGTTTGGCGGCGTCCACGAGAGGCAGGTAGGAGGAGTCCGATTCGGAGGCGCGGTCGAGGAAGAGACGGAAACCGGCCGAACGTTCAGAAAGAAGCGGGAGGAGTTCGCGCAGGTTGCGAGCGGAAACGTCCAGCAAAGTCCGTCCGCGCGCGGCGCAGGCCGAGTCGAGAATCCGCACGAAGTCGGCGTCGTGTTCCCAGTTCCAGGCGAGGCAGAGGTCGTAGAGACGCACGACTGAGGTCTATTGGGAGCCTTTAAGGAAATAATCTAAGAATTGGAGGTAGACTTGTGTGACTTGCTTTCGGGTGGGATTGGGCGGTCCGCCAACCGCAATTAAATTATGACCGGCATTTGTAACGATTTGCAGGAAGGCAGGCACACCGGCCGACACCAGGCGATCGTACAACGCTTGAGACTGGCTAATCGGCACTACTGGATCCTGATCGCCCTGGATAATGAGAAATGGGGGGTCTCCCGCGGAAACATACGAGATGGGGCTGGCGTCTGCCAGCATGGTTTGATCGGGACTGACATTGGGGAAAAGTTGGTAGCCTCGTTTTTGAAGTTTTTCGTCATAGGTTACGTCGGTAAAGTCAGTTGGGCCAAACATTTCCACTACAGCCTGTACGCGGCTGGACTGTTCAAGATATTGTCCAATTTCCCACCCTGCGGTTTCATCGGCCAGTCCAACCAGCGAGGCGATATGCGCGCCGGCGCTTACGCCGAGAACGCCGATTTTATCGGGATTGATATTAAATTCCCGAGCGTGCGCTTTGAGAAAACGGACGGCGCATTTGGCGTCTTCGACCATGGCCGGAAACGGATATTCTGGAGCGAGACGATAGTTAATGCTAGCGATGAAGTAGCCTGCGGCGGAAATGGTGGGGATCTCTTCCAATTGGAAGCCTACGGTTTTGTCCCCCACCATCCAGGCGCCTCCGTGGATATACAGGATGACGGGGCTGGGTCCATTGGGTGCGGTTGAAAAATAAACATCCATTTTCAGGGGGATCGTATTTTCACAGTAGACAATATTGCGCTGAATTAGGCCGGGGACAATGGGGGTGGTGATGACGGTGGGATAGGGGGTGGCAGTAGGGGTGAAGGTTGGAGCAGCCAGCGCCGTCTGGGTGGATGCGGCATTGACGGTGGCAAATGCCTGTGTCATTGCAAGGTTGTAATCAACTGTAGGGACAGGCGTGCCTGTCTGTCCACAGGCAGCCAAAGCGATCATGCTCGCCAGGATTATAAGTGCGATTTTGGTCTTCATTCGATCTCCTGATCTGGGTAATTGGCAATCTCAAAAACTGCGAGCGAGATTGTTTCGAGCGGAGGCTTGCTGTCCTTGCAATGACGAATTTTATTTAGAGGCTCTCTGTGGCGTGCTTTGTTGCAGGGAGAAGTTTTCTTCCAACAATCGAAATTTGACAGCGGTTAAGCGAGGATTTTCAACGAGAATTACCCGAATAAGTGAATGGCGCGAATTTCTCAAAGTTCATTCTTAATGTGAAGTGGCGGTATTATAACTTGGGTCTTGACGTCCATCAATGCGGCTGATCACGGTTTCAGGCGGTTGCATTTATTACGGCCAGGGGATTTCAGCCGGACGAGTGTAGCCGTGTTTTTCCTGCACGAAGACGCGTCCATGCGAGGGGACGACGCAGCCCGGCTCGTCAACAAACGTGACCGTTTCCCGGTTGGAGGCGATGGGGTCGAAGATGATCTGTCCGCCTTCGCAGCGCCAGGTCTCGATGATGTAAATGAACATATTCTCGTCTTCATAGTCGCCCGCGCTGACGGGGATTCCCAGCCAGACGACGGTGACTTTGTCCCCATCGCGCGTGGCGCTCAACACCGTCGTCGACGGATAGCGCGAGGTTATGGGGATGTGGGCAGGCTCGGGATAGACGATCGGCAGAGTTTTAAAGTCGCCCTCGATGTCGAGAAATTTGGCGTTGACCCAGCAGTTGTTCTTATCGCCCTTCACCCAAACCCAGTTGTTCCCGCCGGTCTGACCGACAAGCGTGAGATGAAGTCCCTGCCGAAAGGCGTCAAGATAAAGATACTCTGGCCCCGGTCCATAGCGACAACTGAGCAGGTTGGTGTTGACGACGGCTTTCAGACTCTCGACGGTGGGGATCGGCGAGGGCGTTTCTGTGGCTGTGGAAGTTGGGGTGAACGCGGGCGTCGGCGTCGCGGACGGGGCGGGCGTGTCGCTCGGAGGGAGGGGCGTCGCCGTCGGCGGGAGGTCCGTCGCGGCCGCGGACGGGACGACGGTCGACGCGGGCGCGCAAGCCGTCAACGCGAGGCAAAGCGCCAGTAAAATGGGAAAAAGGATCTTCGCAGGCATGAAGCAATTATAGTCTCATCCCGCTTTTGGCTCCTGGGCCGCGGCCGTCGGCAATCCGAAAGTTTACGGCAATCTCCCAATCGGGCGGATCTTTCCGCCGGCGATATGCTTTGCGGCGATATAGCCAAAAGTCATGGCGGGACCGATCGTGCTGCCCGCGCCGGGGTAGGTGTTGCCCATCACCGAAGCGGAGGTGTTTCCCACCGCGTACAAATTCGGAATCGGCGAGCCGTCCGCGCGCAGGACGCGGGCATATTCGTCAATCGCCAGTCCGCCTTTCGTGCCGAGGTCGCCCGGAACCATCTGCACGGCGTAGAAGGGCGGCTTCTCGATGGGCGCGAGACAGGGATTGGGCTTGACGGTCGGGTCGCCGTAGTAGCGGTCGTAGGCGCTGTCGCCGCGATGAAAGTCCTCGTCCCTGCCGTTTCGCGCGAACTGATTGAAGCGCGCCACCGTCTCGGCGAGATTCTTCGGGTCGAGCCCGCAGTTCTGCGCCAGTTCCTCCAGCGTGTCGCCGCGTTTGAAATATCCGCTCTCGAAATAGGATTTGGGGATCGGCTGCATCGGGAACAGCGTGCCGAAAATATATTTGTTGCGGAAGCGGCTGTCCATGATGAAGGTGGCGGGGATGTGCGGGACCTCGACGCTGTTCTTCTCGTACATGGCGTGGACGACTTCGACGTACGAAGCCGCCTCATTCGTGAACCGTTTTCCCGCCGCGTTGACCATGATCCCGCCCGGGTACGAGCGGTCGCCGACGTGGAACATGACCGGCATATTCGGCGGGACGGTCGAAGGGCCCCACCAGGCGTCGTCCATCAGGTCAATTTTCGCGCCGATCTTCATCCCCGCCTGGATCGCGTCGCCGGTGTTGCCCGGGCTGCCCGAACTCCACTCGTGGTTGACCGGCGCCTGCTGAAATTCTTCGCGCATCTGCTGATTGTGATCGAATCCGCCCGCCGCGAGGATTACGCCTTTGCTGGCGCGGATGCGAAACGGCTTGCCGTCTTTTTCCGCCACGACTCCCACAACCGCGCCGTCCTCGACGACCAGTTCCTTGAACGGAGTGTTCAGCCAGATCGGGACGCCTTCATCTTTGAGCGAGAGCCGCAAGCGCGCGACCAATGCCTGACCGAGCGCCAGAAGTTTCACGCCCGTCAGCATGTTGAAAAATGTCCGCACGCCTACTTTGAGCGCCACCCATTTCCCCGCCCAGGTGGAGGTGATCATCCCTATCTTGTTGTACTCGCTGGCGGTGAACGCCAGTCCCGCCGGGATTTTGATGCTCATCGGGCGCAGTTGCTTGAAGTCCGCGCCGAGTTTGCTCCCGTCGAAGGGAGAACCTTCGATGGCGCGCCCGTCCGCCGTGCCGCCGGGGCGTTCGGGATAGTAGTCCGCGTAGCCCACCGAGCGATGAAAGCGGACGTGAGAATTGCTCGATAGATACTTCACCATTTCAGGCGCGTTTTCGAGATAGGCGTCCTGTAACGCTTGCGGCGTGCGGTCTCCGACGGTGTTCTTTAAATACGTGCGCGCCTTTTCGAGTGAGTCGTCCAAGCCGTCCCGTTGCAAAAGGTAATTGTTCGGAATCCACAGCCCGCCGCCAGAGAGAGCCGTCGAGCCGCCGTAGTATTCCGTCTTCTCGATCATCAAAACGTCCAAGCCGGCCTGCTTCGCGGTCAGCGCGGCGGTCATCGCCCCGCCGCCCGAGCCGACGACGAGGACATCGGTGGTGTGATCCCAGTTTGCCATGTTCATCTCCTTGAAGAAACTTTCGGGGATTTTACCCGCGCTGTCGAACTTATGGGCTTTTTCATTGGGGATATAATGGCGGATATTCGCCCACGGAGGAAACCTCATGCCTGAAGAATTCACGTTCGGCGGCGAGATCGTCTGGCGGCCGAGTCAGGAACACATCCAGCGCGCGCATTTGACCGCGTTCATGCGTCGGCACGGAATTGCGGATTTCGCCGAGTTGATGAAACGCTCCACCGAAGACGCGGCCTGGTTCACGGACGCGGCGTTGAAGTATCTCGACATCGAATTTTACGAGCCGTATTCGCAGGTGGTGGACTTGAGCGGCGGAATCCAATTGCCGAAGTGGTGCGTGGGGGGAGCGATGAACATCGTCCATAATTGCGTGGATAAGTGGCAGTTATCAGAGAGTAGAGAGCAGAGAGCAGTGGTATGGGAAGGCGAAGAGGGGACGACGAGGACGCTCACGTATAGAGAACTCTACGAGCAAGTCAACCAGGCCGCGAACGCGCTCCGCTCGCTGGGACTCGGCAAAGGCGACGCGGTGGGACTCTTCATGCCGATGACGCCCGAAATCGTGGTGGCGCTGCTGGCGGTCGCGAAGATCGGCGGGATCATCCTGCCGCTGTTTTCGGGATACGGCGCGGGCGCGATCGTCAGCCGCATGGCCGACGCCGACGCGCAGGCCCTCTTCGCCGCCGACGGCGCGTTCCGACGCGGGAAGCCCGTCGAGATGAAGTCCGTCGCGGACGAGGCCGCCGCGCAGATCCCCACGTTGAAGCACATGATCGTTTTGAAGCGCACCGGGCAGGAAATTCAGATGAAAGCGGGCCGCGATCACTGGTGGCACGAACTGGTCGCCGCGCAGTCGAAAGAAGCCGCGACCGAACGAACGTCCGCGGAGGACCCGCTGATGGTCATCTACACTTCGGGGACGACGGGACGCCCGAAAGGCGCGCTCCACACCCACTGCGGATTCCCCGTCAAGGCCGCGCAGGATATGGCGTTCGGGACGGATGTTCATGCAGGGGATGTCATCTACTGGATGACCGACATGGGCTGGATGATGGGACCCTGGCTGGTGTTCGGTTCGCTCATTCTCGGCGCGACGATGTTCCTCTACGACGGCGCGCCCGACTTCCCCGCGCCCGACCGCCTGTGGTCGCTGGTGGAGCGGCACAAGGTCGCGCAGCTGGGCGTCTCGCCGACGTTGATCCGCTCGCTCATTCCGCACGGAGACGAGCAACATCGCGGGCGCGATCTCTCCTCGCTGAAATGTTTCGCGTCCACCGGCGAGCCGTGGAATCCCGAGCCGTGGAAGTGGCTGTTCCACAGCGTCGGCGGGTCGCGGCTCCCCATCATCAACTATTCGGGCGGGACGGAGATCTCCGGCGGCATCGTGATGGGCAACCCGATCCTGCCGCTCAAACCCTGCGCGTTCTCCGCGCCCTGCCCCGGCATGGCCGCCGACGTGTTCGACGAAAACGGGAATCCGATTCGCGGCGCGGTCGGCGAACTCGTCGTCAAAGCCCCGTGGATCGGGATGACGCGCGGATTTTGGAAAGACCCGCAGCGTTACCTCGACGCGTACTGGGCGCGCTGGCCGAACGTCTGGGTGCACGGCGACTTCGCCGCGGTCGACGCGGACGGACTCTGGTACATCCTCGGCCGCTCGGACGACACGATCAAGATCGCGGGCAAGCGGCTCGGTCCCGCCGAGGTCGAGTCGATCCTCGTGCGGCATCCGGCTGTGGTCGAGTCCGCCGCGATCGGCGTCCCGCACGAAGTGAAGGGAAGCGAACTGGTCGTCTTCGTCGTGTTGAAAAAGGGAGTCGAGGCGTCCGACGCGCTGCGCGCGGAACTGCGCGCCCTCGTGACCGACGAAATGGGCAAGGCGCTCGCGCCCAAGTCCGTGCTGTTCGTCAGCGACCTGCCGAAGACGCGCAACGCCAAAGTGATGCGCCGCATGATCCGCGCCGCCTATCTGGGACAGGACCCCGGCGACGCTTCGACGCTGGTCAACCCCGAGGCTGTGGAAGAAGTGAAAAGGGCAAAATAATGGACATTGTTTTGGTTGGCATTCTCGCCGTCCTCGGCGGGATGACGGTCGCTTTGCAGGGACAATTCATGGGCGTCATGGACACGTCCATCGGGACACGCGAGAGCATGTTCATCACCTACGCGGGCGGCGGGCTAGTCATCACGCTCGTCATGCTGTTCCTGCGCGGCGGGAATCTGCGCGCCGCCGCGTCCGTCCCCTGGTACGTGCTCGCCACCGGCCTGCTGGGACTGGTCATCGTCGGCACGATCGGGTTCACCGTCCCGCGTCTCGGCCTGACGACCGCGCTGGTCCTCGTCATCGCGGGACAATTCCTGACCTCCCTGCTGATCGAACGCTTCGGCTGGTTCGGCGCGCTCCCGCGTCCCTTCGAGTGGACGCGCCTGCTCGGGGTGGCGTTCCTGCTCCTCGGCGTCTGGCTGACGACGCGCAAGTGAATCGGTCGGCGCAACCGCCGAGCCGCAATATTAATCCAAACTAAAAGCGCCGCTTTTCCTACGTGTATAATTCTCCGCGCGGCAGGCTGGAACTCTCCTGCCGCAGGAGCAATGAATGAAAAACAGGCAAGTCGTTTCCGCGCTCGGGCTGGCGTTGACCGTCCTGTTCGCGGCCTGCGCGCCGAAGGCCACGTCCGAGCCGCCGACTCCCACGCTCGTCCCCGTCGTCGTTGACACAGAGACTCCCACCCTCGTCCCGGTCGCCCTCAGCGGCCCGAACGCGGGGACCTTCCTTTCGTGGATGGACGGCAGTACGCTCGCCTACGTCCCCGCGGGGCAGGCCGTCATCGGCGCAAACGGCGCGGACAATCCCGCCCATTCCGTCAGCCTCTCCGCGTACTGGATCACGCGCACCAAGATCACCAACCGCATGTACTCCATCTGCGTGGGCGTAGGCGTCTGCTCGCCGCCCGCCTCCGTCGGCGGCACGGTCTACACCAACCCCGCCTACGCCGACAACCCGGTCGTCGGCGTGAACTGGGAGCAAGCCAACGCCTACTGCACCTGGGCCGGAGGCCGCCTCCCCACCGAGGCCGAATGGGAGAAAGCCGCCCGCGGCCCCGGCGGACAGACCTATCCCTGGGGCGAACAGCCGCCCACCTGCGGCCTGCTCAACTTCAACAACTGCGTCCGCGGTACCACCAGCGTCGTCGCGTACGGCGACAGCGCCAGCCCCTATCTCGCGCTCGACATGGCCGGCAACGCCTTCGAATGGACGCGGGACTGGTACGACCCCGCCTACTACGCCACCGGACCGATCCAGGACCCGCCCGGGCCGGAGAACGGCGTCTCGCGCGTCATCCGCGGGAGCGGGTTCGAGAGCGACCCGTCGCAGATCGCCTCCGCCATCCGGCGTCCGGCCAGCCCCGACTATTCCAGCCGCGACCTCGGCTTCCGCTGCGTCGTCCAGCAGCCAATCAACTTCCCGCCCTACTGCCAGACCAGCCCCTACCTGCCGGTCACAGAATTCCCGACCCCGGCCGCCAGCGATTGCGCCGCGCCGGTCGCGCAGCGCCTCGGCCCGTCCTGCAAGGGCAAAGTTGCCTCCAACACCATCCTCCTGCCGCGCGGCTCCACCTACACCGTCCGCACAGACGGGTACACCTGCGAAAGCGCCCTCGTAGGCGACCAGCTTCAGGTGACCTGCTACGGGCCCGATTCTACCAGCGGGACGCTCGAAGTCTGCAACTCGACCTGCGCCGCCGTCCCGACTCCCTCGTGGAGTGGAAGCCCGGTCTGCGACCCCGGCTACGCCTACGACCCGGCCACGCGGCAGTGCCTCTATGCCCCGGTCGCGTCCCAGCCCGGACCTCAGGGCTGCCCGCCGGGCTACGCGCTCGATTCCACGGGACAGACCTGCCGCCCCACCCTCGGCCTCGACAATCAATGTCCGCTCGGCCAGTATTACGACGCGGCCTTCGCGGGCTGCGTCCCCGCCAACGGGCAGGCGGACTGCAACCTCTTCGGCCTCAACCTGTCCTCGCAGACCGCCTCCTGCTATCCGGGCTGCCCCGCGGGCTTCGCCTTCAACTCGGCTTCGCAATGCTGCCAGGCGCCCGCCGTCGGCCTCTATCCCGACTGCCAGGCGGGATACGCCTACGATCCGGCCCTCGGCGGATGCGCCCCGCGTCTCCCGACCGTCAACGAAAGCGCCGGCTGCGCCTTCGTCTCTGTGGACATGCTTCAATGCGCGCCTCTCTATGACTGCGGCCAGCATGCCACCGAGGTGGACTGCATCCGCCACGAACAAAACGGCTGCTCCTGGAACGAAAAAGCCAGCGCCTGTGAATTGAAAAAATAGCGGCGACATTCAAAAGCCCCGTCCTTTTCGCAGGACGGGGCTTTCTGTTATAAATTTCAGACTATAATCGCCGCACACCAAAACTCAACGCATCCAAAGAGGAAAGAACATGAGAAAAATAGTTGCGGCAGGGCTGGTTTTGACTTTCCTGTTGTCGGGCTGCATCACCGTCTTCGAGCCGGTGGATACGCCTACCCCGCCTCCCACGCCCATCTTCACGTCCACGGTATACGTCCCCACCAGCGAACCCACGCAGACGGAAATCCCCTTTGCCCCGGCCTGCGGCTCCGATCCGCTGACGGAAGCCTGCTCCACGCCCACGGTCGGCGCGCTCAGCCGGTCCTGTATCAAAAAAGTCCCGTATATTTTGCTGGGAATTCCCCCCGGCTCCACCTTCGAGACGCTGGACCCCGGCCTGACCTGCAAGGATGAAAAAGTGCGCGGCGGGGTACAGCAATACAGTTGCAGCGGACAGCAACTCTACTCTTACCGCGTGAAAGTCTGCAATCCGGGCTGCGCCGCCGCGCTGACGGCGGACGAGCTGAAATGCCCGCCAGGAGACGGATTCAGCGAGTCGGGCGCGTGCTGCTGGCCGCTCCCCTCCCAGGACGATGGCTGCGTGACCTACAAAGTGGACGTCGGCGGCTGTCCGTAAGAAGAGACAGAATCAAAAAGCGGCTGGAGTACTCCAGCCGCTTTTTCGATCATGAAATTCCGCGAAGCGGTTTAGAACAGCCCAACCACCTTGCCGGTCTTCAAGTCCACGTCTACATCGTAGAAGACGGGACGCGTCGGCAGGCCGGGCATGGTGCGCATCGTGCCGAGCAGCGGATAGATGAATCCCGCGCCCACGGACGCGCGGATGTCGCTGATGGTGATGCGGAAACCGCGCGGCGCGCCTTTGACGGCCGCCTGGTCGGTGAAGGACAAGTGAGTCTTCGCCATGCAGATCGGCAGGCCGGAGAAACCGAGTTTGGTGAACCGCTCGATCTTGGCCTCCACTTCGGGGGTGTAGTCCACGCCGTCGGCGCGGTAGATTTCCCTGGCGATGGTCTCGATTTTTTCCTTGATGGACATCTCCAGCGGATAGAGGAACCGGAAGTCGCTGGACATTTCGCAGGCCTTGACGACCGCCTCGGCCAGTTTGACCGCGCCCTTGCCGCCCTCCATCCAGTGCCGCGACTCGACCGCGTCCACCGCGCCGGCCGCGAGCGCGGCCTGGCGGACCATCTCCACTTCCGCGGGCGTGTCGGCAGCGAACGAGTTGACCGCCACCACCACGTTCACGCCGTACTTGAGCGCGTTCTCGATGTGCTGAGTCAGGTTGGGCAGGCCCTTCTCGAGCAGTTCGAGATTCTCGTCGATATATTCGGGCGGCAGCGGTTTGCCAGCCACCACTTTCGGGCCGCCGCCGTGCATCTTGAGGGCGCGGATCGTGGCGACCAGCACCACTACATGCGGGATCAGGCCGGAGTAGCGGCACTTGATGTCCATGAATTTTTCCATGCCGATGTCCGCGCCGAAGCCCGATTCGGTCAGGACGTAATCCGCCAGTTTGAGCGCGATCTTGTCGGCGATAATGGAACTGTTGCCGTGCGCGATGTTGGCGAACGGTCCCGCGTGGACGATGGCGGGCGTGCCCTCGAGGGTCTGCATCAGGTTCGGCTTGATGGCGTCCTTCATCAGCACGGTCAGCGCGCCGGCCACCCCGAGATCCTCGGCAGTGACGGCTTCGCCGCGCATGTTGACCGCGACCACCATCCGCCCGAGCCGCTCGCGCATATCTTCGAGGCCGGTCGTCAGCGCCAGGATCGCCATGATCTCCGAAGCGACCGTGATGTCGTAGCCGGACTTATGCTCGTGACCGGCTTCGTCCTTGCCGAGGCCGACCATGACCTCGCGCAGGAAGCGGTCGTTCACGTCAATAACGCGCCGCCACTGGATCCCGTTCGGGTCGATGTCGAGACGGGCGAAGCGGGCGCGTTCTTCGGGCGTCAGTTCGTTCGGATCGGTCTTGTCAATCCCAAGTTTCTTGAGCCGGCGCAGCATCGAAGGCGAGAATTTGCGCCTGCCCTTCTTATCGGGCGGGCAAAGCGCGTCGAAGAGTTTGTTGTCGTCGGGCGTTTCTTTTTCGTGCAACATGCGCGCGTCCAGCGCGGCGGCGCACAGGTTGTGCGCGGCGGTGATGGCGTGGATGTCGCCGGTGAGATGGAGGTTGAAATCCTCCATCGGAATGATCTGGCTGTAGCCGCCGCCGGCCGCGCCGCCCTTGATGCCGAAGGTCGGTCCCTGCGAGGGCTGGCGGATGACGGTCATCACGCGCTTGCCGAGATGCGCGCCCAGCGCCTGCGACACGCCGACCGTGGTGGTGGTCTTGCCTTCGCCGAGCGGGGTGGGCGTGATGGCGGTCACGTCAATATATTTGCCGTCCGGCCGTTTTCCGATGCGCTCCAGAATCTCGAGTTTGATCTTGGCTTTGTGCGGACCGAAGAGTTCCAGCTCGCTCTCTTTAATTCCCAGTTCCTTCGCGATCTGCAAAATCGGCTTAAGTTTGCCTGCCTGCGCGATCTCGATGTCCGAAGGCACGGGGTCGAGCAGTTTTAATTTAGTGGGAGCGTAGGGGAATTTTTTGACGGCGGGTTTTCTGGCCGTTGTTTTCTTCTTGACTGCCTTTTTTACTGCGACTTTCTTTGCGGGTTTCTTTGCTTTCAGGGTTGCCATGTGATCTCCTTGCTTGAATAAGCGGGTAGTTTCCCCAATATTAACGAAAAAATTCACAAAACACAATGGATTTCCGTCACTATTTTGTCATTTACGCCCCCAATTCAGTCCCCACCGCCTCCCCAGCCAGGGCGCGGGACAGGTTTCCCGCCTCTTCCGCCGAGAAGATGCGCGCCGTCAGCCTGGGGATCTCGCGGATCAACTCGAACATCAGGCCGACTTTGGCGGACATCCCGCCGGTCACGTCCACGCTGGAGGAGGCTCCGATCTCCGCCCGCATCGCTTCATACGACTGGAGGCTGATCCGGCTTACGAGACGCGTCCGCGCCGGGAAGTCCTCCCAGACGCCGGCCTCCAGCCCCGCCAGCAGGATGCGTCCCGGGCGAAGTTCCCGCGCGAGGTGGGCGAACAGGTCCTCGGTCGAAAGGATCGTGCCGCCGCGCGCCTCGTCGAAGATCACGTCGCCATAGACGACCGGGACGAGGCCCGCGTCCAGCGCGGCGCGGAGGGGAGTCAGATCCCAACGAGAAACGCGCCAGTCGCGCGCAGTCACAGCCGCGACGGGCGCGAGGGCAACGGCCGGGAGTCCCGCGCCGCGCAGCGCCTCCATCACGAAGCGGTTCAGCTGCGAGGCCTGGAACCAGACCTCGGCGAAGCCTTTCCAGTAAGCGCCCCCCTCCGGCTCCCCCCTTTTACTCCGCAAGAGGGGGGAGCGTCCCGCAGGGACGAAGGGGGTCAACCCATCGCGCGTGCCGTAGCGCTTCGCCGCGGCGTGACCGAACGAGCCGGAACCATGTCCGAGAATCAGAGGCCGGTCCGAGGTCCAGGAGGAGGCGATTTCGTCCGCGAGCGCGTTCAGTTTGTCCAGCCGGGGCGTGAAGGGTTTGTCCTTGTCGGTGATGAGCGATCCGCCCAGTTTGAGGAGGGTGAGTCCGGTCATGCGTTGAATGTAGCACACGCGGATATGAGCGTCAAGCGTGCGGTATAATTTTCGCATGTCTTCGTTCAGCGGCACGAACCTTCCCAGCCTGCTCCTCGCGGCGGCGGCCGTTTTCCTTTTTAGCGCGGGCGTGCGCGCCATCGCGATGGGAAGCCGGACGATCTACTTCCGTCATCGCCGCCAGCGCGTGCTGGCCGGTTGGTGGATGACCGGCGCGGGGCTGGCTCTGGGACTCGTCGCCTTTCTGGTTTTCCGCCCGGGCGGTTCCTTCCTGCCGGCGTCGCCCACGCCCGCCGCGCCCGCCCAAACGGTCAGCCCGACCGCGCCGCCCACGCGGACCGCGCCTCCCGCGCCGACGCTCCCGACGAAGCCCGCGTTCACCAGCGCTGCCAGTCCCAGCCCCACGCCGCACCTGCCGCTCTCGCTGGAGATCATGGTCATCAGCGCTGTCACGCCCCAGCCTTCGGCCACCATCGGCGACATCCGCTTCGCCGAGGCTTTGCAGGGCAACTATCCCATCGGCAACCGCGTGGAGTGGCGCAACCCGCTGAAACGCATGTACGCCAGTTTCGCCTACACCCACATGACCTACGGAGTCCAGTTCACCGCGCTCTGGTTTCGCAACGGCGAATTGGTGGCGTTCGAAAGCGGCCCGTGGAAGACGGGCGGCCACGGACGCGTCGCCGTCAAATGGGAGCCCGCGCCGCAGGAATGGCATCCCGGCGAATACGAAGTGCAGTTCTTCGTGGGGACGGAATGGAAGGCGACAGGACGATTCAGCCTGAAAGGCAACCCGCCGACTTCGACATTCACCCCCACCCTCACGCCGACGGACACCCCGCGTCCAACCTCGACCTCGACATTCACCCCCACCCTCACACCGAGTCCCACCCCGACGGCGACGGTCACGCCGGCCAAGTAGTAAGACGATCAATTCCTTATGGACATTCGCTCTGGTTTTATCGCGGCTTCCATCCTGTTGGCGATCTGGGCGCTCGCGGTTTTTCGGTCTGGATGGATCACATTCCATTCCGCGGCGCGGCTGACGTTCTACCGCATCAAACGCTCGCGCGAGTCGCGCGGCCGCTGGCTCATCCTGGCATCCTTTCTCATCCTGGCGATAGCCATCTTCCTGCCCATTTACGGACAGCCGGTCGCCTATCATTATTTCCCGCCCTCCCCGACTCCCTCGCTCACGCTCACGCCTTCCGTCGTCCCGACCATCACGCTGACGCCCACCATCACGTTGACGCCAACCATCACCGATACGCCGCTCTACTCCGAGACGCCGACCGGCACGCCCACGCCATACCTGCCGCTGGTCGTGGAAGTGCAATTCGTCAGCGTCGTCACGCCCAACCCCGAAGCGGCCATCAGTCCGCTGGCCTTCGCCCTGGCGGTGACGCAGGACGGCCTGCCGCAGAATCCGTCCACGCTATTCCGCAACCCGATCCAGAAAATCTACGCGTCCTTTTCGTACGATAAGATGGTTCCCGGCTCGCAATGGAGCGCGGTCTGGTTCCGCAACGGGGAATACGTCTGCCACGAAAGTTACCCGTGGGACGGCGGCACGGGCGGATATTACTACAGCGAGTGCGCCAACCCGGTTGGCGGCTGGCAGCCGGGCGTTTACTCGGTCCAGATCTACGTCGGGACGGAATTCAAACGCGCCGACGCGTTCACCGTGGAGGGCGCGGCGCCCGAAACGCCCGCCCCCTCCCCCACGCCTTCTATGACCGCGACGCCGTAGAGCAAGCCTGAGGTTTGCTCTATAGACAATGAACCACAGATGAAAGGGATGAAGAACGCTTTTATCCTTTTCATCTGTGATTGACATATCACAAAGGAGACTCATCGCTCATGTCCGACAAAGCCTTTCAGGATTACTACCCCGATTATTTCGCCGTCTGCTACGGATGCGGGAGCCAGAACGAACTCGGCTACCAGATCAAGAGTCACTGGGACGGGGACGAGACGGTCGCGTACTTCCAGCCCAAGCCCTACCACACGGCGATTCCCGGCTACGTGTACGGCGGGCTGCTGGCTTCGCTAATTGACTGCCACGGGACAGGGACCGCCGCCGCGGCCGGTTACCGCGCCGAGAACCGCGAGATGGACTCCGAGCCCCCGCTCCGCTACCTGACCGCCTCCCTGCACGTGGATTATCTCAAGCCCACGCCGCTCGGCCCGGTCCTTGAAGTGCGCGGCCGGGTGAAGGAAGTGAAGGGGCGCAAAGTGGTCATCGAAGAATGGATCACGGTCAACGGCGAAATCACCGTCAAAGGCGAAGTGGTGGCGGTGCAAGTCCCCGAGCAAATGGTGAAGGATTTGTTAAAGTAGGACAAATTGTCGATTTGGCAATCGTCTAAAATAAGCGCCGAGCCTCAACGCGAATTTCGCAAATACGCGAATGACGCGAAATCCTTCTCGATTGATTCATGAAATTTGCCAATTTGCCCCCAAAGCAAGTTGGCAATTTGCTTTACAGATCACGTGTTTTCAATGGGGGAATCATCGCCTTCGCGATCTGCGCGGCGAGGCGGGCGTTACCGAGCAGGAGCGACAGGTTGGCGCGCATGGACTTCCCGCCCGTCAACTCATTCACGCGCTGGAGCAGGAACGGGGTCAACGCCTGACCGCCGATGCCTCTCTCCTGCGCCTCGCGCGAGGCCTGTTCCTCCACGGGGTCAATTTCCTCGCGGGGGATTTCATCCTCAGCGGAGATCGGCCGGCAGACCAGCACGGCAGACGGCATCCCGATCTCCCAATGCGCGCGGGCGAAGTCCGCGGCCTCCTGCGGCGAGTCGACGCGGGCGCTGGTCTTGAATCCGCTGCGGCGCGAGAAGAAGGCGGGGAACTCGTCCGTGCCGTAGCCCAGCGCTGGGACGCCGTTCGTCTCGAGCATCTCCAGCGTGGACGGCAGGTCCAAAATGGACTTGGCGCCCGCGCAGACGACGATCATCCGCGTGGATGCCAGCGCTTGCAGGTCGGGCGAGACGTCGAAGCGGGCCTCCCGATGGACGCCGCCGATCCCGCCCGTGGCGAAGACCTTGATCCCGACTTTGTCCGCGGCGAACATTGTCCCCGCGACGGTCGTCCCACCGCTGGCTTTTTTGACGACGGCCGCGGCGAAGTCGCGGCGGCTGACTTTCATCGCCGCGGCGGCCTGCGCGAGTTCGGCGAGTTCCGCGTCCGTGAGGCCGACGCGGACGGTTCCGTGGAGGACGCCGATCGTGGCGGGCGTGGCGCCGTCGGCGAGGACGGCCGCCTCCATGTCGCGGCCCAGCGCGAGGTTGGTCGGATGCGGGAGTCCGTGCGTGAGGACGGTCGATTCGAGCGCGACGACGGGTCGGTTCTGTTTCAAGGCGCGTTGGACGTCGTCCTTGACGAAGAAGGGCGCGGGGAGGGTATCCATCAGATCACCAGTTGTTCGTAAAGTTTTTCGAGCGTGAGTCCGGGGAGGACGGCGCCGGAGTGGCGCAGGGTGAGCGAGGCGGCAGAGACGCCGAGGCGCACCGCGTCGTCGAGGTCCATTTCGTTGACGAGGCCAAAGAGGATGGTGGCGGTGAGCGCGTCGCCCGCGCCGGTGGGGTCGAGGATCGGGGTCTGGATGGCGGGGATGTGGCCGTTCGTCTCGGCTGAGGCGTACACGACGCCGAATTCGGCCAGGGTGACGAGCGCGATGTCCGCGCCGAGGTTGAGCAGGGCGCGCGCGGCTTCGAGCGCGGCGCGCGGGTCGGACGATTCGAAGACGTGACCAGTGAGGGCCGCGGCTTCTTTGACGTTGCAGGTGATGAAGTGGAGTCGGTCGAGACGGGACTTCAAGCGCGTCGCGAGGAACGCGGAGGCCGGGTCGGCGCAAATGGGGACCTTGGCCTTTTTTGCCATGGCGAACGCGGTTTTGAGCGCGGCTTCGGACAGGTTGCCGTCCACGAAGACGAGGCTGGCTTCCTCGAAGAGACCGGCATGCTGGCGGAGCAGTTCGGGCGTGAACTCGGACATGACGCGCATGTCGTCCACGGCGAAACGCAGGCGGGCGCGCGGGTCCAGCACGCCCATGTAGAAGCCTGTGGGGTAAAGTTCCGTGCGGAGGACGGCGGATACGTCCACGCCTGCGGCGGCGGTGTATTCGAGCAGTTCGTCGCCGGAGCGGTCCATCCCCACCACGCTGACGAGTTTGACGGGCTGTCCCAGCCGCGCCAAATTCTCCGCCACGTTGCGCGCCACGCCGCCATAGGAGGCGCGTATCCGCGCCGGGTTGGAGGCGCCGGGCTGGAGATCGGAGTCGAGCCGCCCGACGACGTCGAGGGAGGAGGAGCCGAGGAGGAGGAGGGTCATGGGGACTCTGGTTTTGCCACTGCAATGACGATGCCGAGGATTTGACGAGATTTGTCCAATTTTATCGGAGAATACTCAGAACCGGTTTCCGTCGTCTCGGAAACTAATTCTTGTCCGGCCGCCCGGTAACGCCTCACCGTATAAGCAAAATCGCCATCCAGGGACGGTTCGGAAGATACAACAATATTGTTATCTTTTGGAACATTGTAATCCCAAAACAGGACATAGCAACCATCTGGAATTGGTACGGGATAACATAGATTCATACCGTGTCCCCGCATCAATGCCCACCCATAGTCCTCTCCTCTGACAAGCGTCACATTGCGATCTGTTAAAGAAGAGCCGCACAAGGAGTGAATGTAGTAAGGCTTCTTATCAATTTCAACGATCGTCACAAACGGAAATTCATCAATAGCCCTGAATTCTGTCAAGCCGTTCACTCCGTCACGCACGGTCTTATGTTTTGGAATCCACGGTATTAATAACTTTCCCTTCTCCTTCGCGGCAGGGTCGGAGGAAACCGGCGCGTGAATGTGGATTGGCCGCGAATTGCCAGATACAGGCTGAGAAATCGCTTCCATTTTTTTTAAGAACTCGTTTTTGTGTTCTTCCATCGTAGATTTCACTTTCTGGCATTTCTCCACCTCATCGTAAACACCCCGTGTGAGGAAATCTTGTCGAATCGATTCCAGGATGTCAAGCGCCAGATTCATTTCAGCAAGGGACGAATGACTGCGGTTTTGAAAGGCATGGAAGGCGCTCAAAAGCCAGCGCCCAATGACTTGTTCCCATGAACATCCACATATCCGAAAGCCATCGAGAGCATGAGTTGCGGAGCTGATCGCCTGGTGAATATCGCCAATCACATAATGGCCGTAGGCGCGCAGAAAATAATAAAAGTACTCATCCTCCTTGCTTTGCGTCTCCAGACACAGGTTAATTCGGGCTTTGATCTCTTCCAGCAACGAAGCGACATGTTCCCTTGTTGAAGCAGCAAGGAGCCTGTCTTTAAGTTCGGCTTGGCTGCTTTCGGAGCATACAAGATGGTTCAGAATAGTGACTAGATAGTGGCTCATTGAACCTTCTCTCTTTTGTAGTTTTATAAAACAGCGCGTAACCCTCGAGCGCGCTGGCTCTCTTTCCGGGTTTCATAAATACCCGCCAAATTCAGTCTGCCGTTCACAGCATCCGATTCCCATTCGACGGCTGAGAGCATACAACAAGATGAAGAACCGTCTTATCCACATGGGGATTTATACCAGAAACTCGGCGAGAATGAGCGACCATTTGCTCTGTAAGAGAAGCGTAGGCCGCGAGGGACCCGGCTGTCTTAGCCGCTCTGTAAACTGAAGAAGCGCTCGATTCGATAGACGCTTGATGTATAATGACGTCATGAATATAGCCCAACAAGGAGGAGATAGATGCCTAACCTGGACATACTCAAGCATTACATTACCAAAGACGAGCCCTTTGGCCCAATTGATTCTTACCAAATCGGGGCCGCCGATATCGATGCTTTAAAGTTGCTGTTTGATAAGCAGAATCGCATCTACAAGTCATTTCGGAACAGGCCGTCCATCATTACCGGACGAAGAGGATCGGGAAAAACATCCTATTTACGATCCGTGTATTTCGACAACCAATATAACAGTTATATTGAAATACAGACTGCCGGCGCTATCGAGCATATTGCCAATATTATCCAGGAACTGAGTGGCGACACGGTGTTTACGGAAACACTCTGGAAACTGTGGGAAAAGTTCCTGTGGACTTGCGTACTGGCAAACATCGAGCAAACTCAGTTCCCATCTCTTTCAAAAGAGTCGCTCGTCATCGCCAAATACCTCAGAGGAATGAACATCGAACATGATGATTCAATGGATACTGTTCTCTGGAAATTGGCGGAATCATGTAAAGAAGTCGTCAACGCTAGCTCAAAGAACGGATTGTCCGAGATATTAAGACAATTCGACGAAAAATGCTTTGAGGAAGCAAAAGCAATCGCGATCGTAGGACTCAAATCCAAAGGCAGCCGCGCGGTGATTTTAATGGATTCCCTTGAAGATTTTAAATTGAATATTCCGTCAATTGAACGGGCGATCCAAGGTCTCTTGAAATGCGCAGGCGCGATGAATAATCCAAAAGATGTAGTGGATCTTCGTTTGTGCCTTCCAACAGAACTGTCCGGCAAAATCACTGAAATTTCTTCTAACCCAATCAAGGATTTCAACCGCGAGGTGAAACTTGAGTGGACCGCCAAGGAACTTATTTCCATCGGGGCTCAACGTTTAATGTATTTTATTGGCCTGTACTACCCGGAGTTTATTAGAGGAAAGTCCCCATTGGATGAACTAACCCGTGATGAAGCCCTGATGCTTTTCAGAGTTGTTCTTCCCGAAAAAATCACCAACCAAAACAATTTTCATGAAACCCCAATATCCTATATTCTGCGACATACACAATTATTGCCACGGCACTTCCTGATGCTACTGAATTCCATTTTTAAACGATCCAGCCTCACACAATCTTTAAACTCTTTCCCCGTTCGGCAAGAAAAGATCATTTATGGCATTCGCCAAGTGGAAGAACGAATTGTTAAGGAGATATTCGGAGCCTTCAGAACGATCTATCCGACCGCAGAAGAGGTATGTAAGCGATGCCTGCCTCAATTGCCGCATGTTTTTTCTGGAGGGGCGCTCCGCCAAGTTTACAATCGACACGGCAAGATGGTATTTCATGGAGACGAGTTCTTCAATTTTCAACAGATGTTAATCGAAATTGGAGCAATTGGACGGGTGATCCACGGTTTGGAATCTGACCTATATATCAAGGGGAAATTTAAATATACTGTCGGTCATGATCTTCCAATTAACTATGAGGATTATTTATGCCTCCATCCTCTTTTTTCAGGTATTTACAGCAGCGGAAAGCGAGAACGTCCAATTTACCCGGATGGCAGCGGCCCAGATGATGAGGATTATCGAAATATTGACGATTGACCTTACCATCAGCGACCATCCGGATTATTCAAGATATTTTGCAGTTGTTCCAGTGTATCCAATGTTTCCTTGGCTAAATAAGCGCGCGTCAAAGGTTCGCGCAAACTTTCGTCAAGCACACCGGAAAGAGAAAGCAGAACCGGCTCGGTAAATTGCCCGTTTCTATTTTGCTCTAAGCCTTTAGCAATCGCTACGATGATGTCATGTTGAGCTTTTGCCCGGGCTTTTTCTCGCTGCCGAATCCGAAAGGCCTTAGACAAACCGTCAACGACGGTAACCTTACTTTGCTTTTCAGCCATCCAATACTCTTTTTGATGCTTTTCCACCGCCTCCGGCAAGATTGTCTCCAACACCTGAAAATCAGTGACGTAAACCCCAAATCCATTCGTGGCAGAGTTTAGTTTCGTAAAGATATCCTGAACCGCATCGGGAGACAATATCTGCCCGCCATTGCGATTCGCTATAAATAGATCGTCCAGCATCCGGCTCCCAATATAGCCGGGGACAATCCCGGTCACCTGGCCCCAGGCGGCGTCAATCCAGGTGAACTCGGATGGCTCCCCCTCGGGGCAGGTCGGCCATCGCAGGGCGTAACGCTCAACGGCCTGCTTCACGGCAATTGGGTCGTAAGGAAACACCAGTTTACCTTCGGGGTCTTTTTTCTTTGGATCGCCGATACGGCATTCGATCCGAGCCTTAATTTCAATTTTAATGCCGTCCTTGGTCCAGGCATCGAACTTAGCCTCATGCACTTTGGGGCGCAGATCCACCACATATTTGACGGTCTCGTACCATTCCAGGAACGGGACTTTGTCTCCAGGGCCAATGATTCTAGAGAAGCGATTACCGCGTTCTACGTATAAGGCGCATCCATCGAAGACAATTAATATGAGCGGCCCCCCGAGCGTGCGCGCCATCCACACAGGCCACTGATCGGCTCTGGCGAAGCCTCCATCCTTTGCCATAATGTACTTGAATTGGATAAACATCGTGAACGGCGGCGGAAGTTTGAACTTTCCATACAGTCGATATTGGATGACCCGCCCCGGCTCGACACTTTCCGGCGGCAGGTAAAAATCGGTAAAAAACAGTTTAGCGAAACCAAACGCCTTTGAACGAATCATTTGAAGGCCAACATACGCGACCAGGAATGCCAGTAGAAAGGTTATCAGGATGGATACGGATATCCTGGGCAGCATCGCTAATTTTCCCACATAACGAGAAATCAATTGGGCGACGATCGGAAAAGACCGGATCGCAATGAATCCGGCGATGATTACAACGCCCCCCAAAAATACATTTTCGAAATGCCGCGCATATTTGCCGAAACTCCGATAGGCATCGTCGCGGGTATACGCGGTTTGCCAGTCAGTTGGATTCTGCGGATAAGGGAAGGTCATTATTTCCTCGCTCCACGGCCGGAAAAGAATATATCCTGCCATTCCTGGAAGTATTTGCCCAATTTCTCTCTTTTCTTTCTCTCGCCGACTTGAGAACTCGCTTCATCCTCGTCGTCATCTTCCTCCGACAATTCTTTGTGGACATAATCCTGCAGGGAACTCAGGAATCGCATGGCGATCACATGACGCGGCAGTTCAGGATTTATCTCCTGGGTTTTCTGCAAACCTTCCGCGATGGAATTTAAAAGAAGCGATTCAGCGTATGCCCGCGCCTCCTGCTGCGCGCGTTCCGCCTCGGCTTCGGCCTCCGCAAGGATATTGTGGCGTTTTCTCTCCCACTCCGAACCCCACGTGTGGATCTGCTGATTCGCGATCAGGTCGTCCTGCTCCTCCTTCCTCGGGAATGTAAAATTGACCACCCGCGAAGCCAACAACAGGATCCCCGCCGCGCGCAGGGTCATCTCCGAATTTTTCCTGATTTCATCGGCAATGACGTCCATCGCGTTGGCAAATTTATAGTCGTTGGCGGGCCGCCACATCTCATCGAGATTTTTTTGCGAGATGACTTTACGGGTCTGGTTCTCGATCACGTTCATCACCCACTGGTCCCATAAAATAAGAGGCGTTCCTTCGCTAACCATTGTGCTGGTGATCCCAAGCGTCGCCTGAATGCGCGCATGAGAAAAGGGAAAACTCCCCCTGACGTAACTCAGTCTGTCCGCGCCGCGCAGAAACGGATTCTGCCGGCGGATCTGGCTGTAAAGATCCCTGTCCCAATCTTCTCGGTCAACGCGAAACGCCGTAAAATAACGCACGTTAAAGCGGATGCCGTCTTTGCTAAAGGCTTCGATCTCCCTGGAGCGGAGTTGCAATCTTAGATCAAAAACCTGGTCGAGTCGCTCCAATTTGCCGATAAAGGAGACGCCGGGATTTTCCACGCGTTTGAACCTGTTGCCGCCGGAGATCGTCGCCGCCTGATGCGACTTGGTCCAGATCAAGCCGGGACGTTGCAGTTTGCTGAGCAATGGGATGGGAAAATCGGAAAACTGCCAGGTGATATCGCCGGGAATACGCGGCTCATATTTTTTCCAGGCGTGACCGTCCACAACCGTGATTGGCGATTGCGTCCCCCAAGTGTAGGCGGCCAATACAAAGAACTTCTTCTTTTTCTCCGCTCGGTCTTCCGGGTCGGACGCGGGAAGTACCACATTTGCCAGACTGTAGAGCGCCCCGTAATAAACGGCGATGGCGGGGACAGAGATGAACAAAATTCCCATCCAGCGATTGATGAGCCAGCCAATGACAATAATGCCGATATGTCCGAGCGCCGAAGCCAGCCAGCGTCTCTTCCCATGCTCACGACCAAGCCGAAAGGATAACGCGAAAAAAACAGCCAGGGCGACCGTCAAACGAACGCTTGAAAACACCCATGCCAGTTCTCCCCAGGTAAGAACCCGCTCTAGTTGAATATCGCTGATCACGTTTGCCTCAATGGCAACAGGTTTGTTGAACCATATCCACCAGATCATGTCCGGCAACGCCCATACAAACGCGATCCCAAAGACAATTAGAATCAAAAGAACGGTCTGAGACAGCAGTTCGCGGCTGCGACGCTCATCGGTATATTTTCGAAGATTGGATGAAAAGAAATAAGCGGGATACGCGATCAGAAGCACGAATAATCCGACCCAAAGAAAGCCAACGTCGAACAAATCGTTGACGAAGCCGAACATGTTGTTGATAAACACAACCACGTTCATGCCAAAATTTACTCCGCTATCGAAGATTGAATGGCCTTTGCGTAACCCGTGAAGGCAGTATATACTCCCCAAAACCCCTTTGTCAAGGAATTATGACGCAAAAACCTCTCTTTTCTGTAGAGTTCCACTCCCACACCTCCGCCTCCAAAGACTCCCTCCTCCGCCCCGCGGACCTGGTCGCGGCGGCGCGGCGGAAGGGAATTGACCGCGTCGTGGTGACCGATCACAACTCCATCGCGGGCGCGTTGGAAGCGAAACGTCTCGACCCCGAGCGGATCATCGTCGGCGAGGAGATCATGACGACGCGCGGGGAGATCCTGGCCGCGTACGTGACGGAGGAGGTCCCGGCGGGGCTTTCGCCGCGGGAGACGATCCGCCGCCTGCGGGAGCAGAACGCGTTCATCAGCGTGTCGCATCCGTTCGACCGGTTCCGCGAGGGAGGCTGGAAACAGGATGACTTGACGGAGATCCTCCCGCTCGTGGACGCCATCGAAGCGTTCAACTCACGCTGCATGTTTCCGCGCTTCAACGCCGAAGCGGAGGAGTTCGCGCGTCGAAACGGAGTCCCGCGCACGGTCGGGTCGGACGCGCACGCGGCGTTCGAGCTGGGGCGGTCGCTCCTTGAAGTCGAGCCGTTCGAAGGTCCGGACGAGTTGCGGGCGGTCGTCAGGCGCGGAAGCGCGCGGGTGAAATGGTCGCCGCCCTGGTTCCATCTCGCGTCCCGTTACGCATCCATCTATAAAAGAATTATAAGGAAGGCTTGACGCTTCCTTTCAATGCTGATAAACTACCGCCCTGTCTGCTCCGGGCAAACCTTCGGAGCAGTTTTTATGCCGAGCCTTGCGACCGGTTGCGGGCTTTGGTATAATTTTCCTGCTTAAACAGCAGGCCGACGTAGCTCAATCGGCAGAGCACCCGCCTTGTAAGCGGGCGGTTACGAGTTCGATTCTCGTCGTCGGCTCCACAAGAAGGGTCGGTTGGTCTGTTAGTCAGTTGGCCTTGCGAAACAGGGCCAAGCGACTAGTAGACGAAAGACTACTAGCAAACCGGGCAGTTACCCAAGTGGCCAAAGGGGACTGACTGTAAATCAGTTGTCAGCAGACTTCGGAGGTTCGAATCCTTCACTGCCCACTTCCGGTCCCAACCGGACCCGCGCAAGCGGAATAGACAGCACGTCAAGCCCACGTAGCTCAGTCGGCAGAGCACGTTCTTGGTAAGAACGGGGTCATGGGTTCAAATCCCATCGTGGGCTCAACTGCTGAAACAGCACACCCTGAGGAAACAAGGAGAAACACAATGGCGAAGCAGAAATACGAGCGGACGAAACCGCACCTGAACGTAGGGACGATGGGACACATCGACCACGGGAAGACGACGCTGACGGCGGCGATCACCAAAGTGGCCGGGCTGATGGGCAAA
>Ga0116166_1000020_pt1 | contig 144953 bp, 117 predicted proteins | sample AD_JPNMR2_MetaG_FD_89884 | JGI IMG/M metagenome (GOLD analysis project Ga0116166, IMG submission 89884) | Active sludge microbial communities of municipal wastewater-treating anaerobic digesters from Japan - AD_JPNMR2_MetaG | ecosystem: Engineered > Bioreactor > Anaerobic > Digestate | place...
CGCATATCCCCTGAAGCGACCCATCGCGTGCAACGTACCGCTGTACGCGTACATCGTTTAATCGGTTGTACCGGTTTCAGTCGTAGTGACATGATTTTGGAACAGGACGAACCCGTTTGGATTGAAATCAATACTATTCCCGGAATGACCGATACATCCTTGTTCCCTCAAGCAGCCGCCAAAGCCGGGATTTCGTATGAACAGCTTGTAGATGCGCTTGTCCAAGATGCCCTACGACGGGGGCATGCCTTACACATGACGAAGTAGATCCGTTTTCCAAAATCAAGAAAAATAAATCCCGCCCTACGACGCAAACAATACGAGCACTGCTCCTGTCTTCGCGCAACTTGTCGGCGTCATCTCCCCGTCGCTTTGCGCACAAGACGCGCCGCATCCTCAAGCATAGCTAACCTGACATCGTTGCCCACATGAGGCACGGCGCCAAAAAACGTGTGGGCAAGCACTTGAACCCCGCAGAACTCAAAGATGCCGGTGTCAGTTGTCATCTGCAGCGATTTCGTCATACCGCTTTGGTCGTAGAACTCTTTAGGCGTCCCCATGGTATTGAGGATAATTGCCTTTTTCCCTCGAAGCAACTGGCTTATGTTGTGGTTTTCGTCTATGGCGTAGGCAAATCCGTAAGACAAAACCCTATCTATATACCCCTTGACCATAGCGGGAAGCCCTGTCCACCAGATCGGATAGATGAACGTCATCACATCGCACCAGCGAATATGATCTTGTTCCATCTTAACATCTTCGAGCACGTGCCCTTGCTGCAACGCCTCAAAATCTGCTGGTTTCAAAACGGGATCAAAACCGATCGCATAGAGATCACGCACAACCACGAGGTCCCCCAGTGATGAATACGTCTCTGACACCCTCTGCTTTATGGCGCTGCAAAAGCTTTTTGGATTGGGATGACAATACACAATCAGTTGGTTCATAGCCGACTCCTACATGTTTACTTTACGAAATAGTTTATTATAGTCTTAAAGTAGCGAAGACTAAATTCAGAAAACCAAAAGGTTTTAACGACAAACAGTCTATTCTCTTCTCTCATGCGGTGCCTATAGCACAGAAATTCGTTGAAAAACTTAAGGATATAAGGCTGATAAGTACAATGGATATTGAATTTACAAAACTCCATGGACTCGGAAACGACTACCTCTTTATCGACGCGGAGCGATATCCCATTGCAGCGCCGGACGAACTCTCCCGAAAGATGAGTCACCGACACCTCGGGGTGGGTGCCGATGGAATTATTCTTATTCTTCCCGGAAAAAACGGCGCGGATTTCACCATGCGAATCTTCAATGCCGATGGCAGTGAAGCAGAAACCTGCGGGAACGGAATCCGCTGTTTTGCCAAATACGTCTTCGAACGAGGCATGACGGACAAAACGGAGTTCGTTATCCAAACAGGAGCGGGTCCCAATCGTGTAAAACTCACCGTGCAAGACGGAAAGGTCGTCTCGGTTCGTTCCAACATGGGGGTCCCGCGCTTCGAACGCGGCGAAATCCCCATGATCGGTCTGCCAGGACGTGTCATTGAAGAAGACCTCCCCACTGAACGCGGGCTTTTTCGTATCACGTGCGTCAACATCGGTAATCCCCACGCCGTCGTGTTTACGGAAGATGCCACCAAAGTACCGCTGGCGGAGTACGGTCCGTTAATCGAGAATCACCCACTTTTTCCGCAACGTACCAACGTGGAATTTGTCCATATCATCGACCGGCGTAACATCGTCATGCGTATCTGGGAACGAGGTAGCGGCATTACCATGGCGAGTGGCAGCGGTTCCTGCGGAGCAGCCCTTGCATCCATGATCACCGGGCGCACAGAGCGCAAGGTGAATGTGCATTTGGTCTTCGGCGCGCTCACCATCGAGTGGGCGGAAGACAACTGTGTCTATCAGGAAGGTCCGGCAACCGAAGTCTTCACCGGAAGGTGGAAAGAATAGATGGCGGTATCATTTGCCATCAGCAAACTGGGAAAAGGTGCCACATGAGTATCCGAATAGCTGTGTTGCTTTCCGGCGGCGGCACAACGCTGCAAAACATCATTGACCGCGCAGAACGCGGCGAACTCGACGTTGAAATTGCCTGCGTGATCAGCTCACGCGCTGACGCGTACGGCTTGGAGCGTGCAAGAAAACATCACCTACCCGCCTTTGTGGTAAATCGCAAAGAATTCAGCAGCGACGTTGACGCTTTCAACCGCGAAATATGGAAAATTATTCGCACGCACGAGGTACAGTTAGTCGTTCTGGCAGGTTTTATGAGTTTGCTTCATGTGCCGGAAGACTATCGACACCGCATTATGAACGTCCATCCCGCGCTCATCCCCGCATTTTGCGGAAAGGGCCTTTACGGGCACCACGTTCACGAAGCCGTGATCGCCTATGGGGCCAAAATCAGCGGCGCCACCATCCATTTTGTAGACGAACAGTACGACCACGGTCCCATCATTCTCCAAGAAGCCGTACCCGTTCTCGATGACGACACGCCCGAAACCTTGGCAGAGCGGGTGATGGCAAAAGAACGGGAACTGTACCCCCGCGCCATACAACTATTTGCTGAGGGTCGCCTTCGAGTCGAAGGGCGCCGTGTGCGTGTACTATGATGCTGTCTGAACCGGCTACGCCCGCTTCTGAACCCAACCGTTCCGATTCCCAAGGCGATACGGTCGACGCGGAACAAACCGGGGCTGCTCAAGCCACAGTCCCCTCGACATCTTCGCCCGATGAGCACGCATCCAAAGCCTTCTGGTTGACCGTAGGCAACGGAGCGCTTTCCATGATGGGCAGTGCGTTTTTCGCTACTGACACCGTGCTCGCGGGCCTTACCGAGAAGCTCACAAAATCCAGCCTCTGTGTCGGCGCCCTCGTTTCAGCGTCCAGCGTAGGTTGGATGTGGCCTCAAATCTTTGTGGGACATTGGCTCGAAACCAAGCCCCGCAAAATGCCGGCGTATATTCTCTCTGCCGTAGGACGCGTGGCTTCACTCATTCTTATGGCGGTTGCGGCTTACTTTTGGCGCGGAAGCTCCATGTCACTGTACTGGATTCTTTTCCTTTCCGTTGCCCTTTTCTCGAGTTTCGGGGGAATCGTCGGTATTCCTTTTATGGATATCGTGGCGAAAACAATCCATCGCCGCCATCTCCCCCTGCTATGGGCATACCGAAACGTATTCGGTGGTATACTCGGTTTTGTTTCGAGTGGTATCATCGCATATATACTATCCGCACGCAGTAATATTCCCTTTCCCAGAAACTATGCCTTGCTGTTTTCTTTTGCCATCGTTCTGAACGGCAGCGCTTATGCAATGTTCGCTGTTATACGCGAACCCATCGAGCCCGTGATGACTTCCCGTACTCCATTCCGAGTCTACCTGAAACGGGGCATCATGATCTTTAAGCACGACCGAGACTATCGGTTGCTCTACCTGTATCGGTGTGTGTGGGCTGGTGCTACAATGTCACAAGCCATTCTTGTGCCTTGCGCCGTTCATTATTTTGATGCACCTCCAGCAAAAACGGGTGGCTGGTTTACCGGAGTCATCTTATTGGTAGGAGGTATATCTAGCCTCGCGTGGGGTTGGCTTACGAGACGAGTTGGCGAAGTGCGCGTCCTTCACGCCACCGGCACGCTGGTTGTCTGTCCAACGCTCATCGCTCTCTTGATGACACTCCTCATGCATGTCGGCGGAACCCCAGCGACATTTCTGCGGACGCATTACATGGGGGTCTACATAATCATTTACGCGCTTGCCTCCGCCGTGAATAATGGTAATACCATTGCTTACAACGTATACACGCTTTCTCTGCCGCCGCCGGAACTGCGCCCCAGTTACCTCGCTTTTATCAACACGCTCATCGTCCCCTTACTCCTCGCGCCGACACTCGCGGGATATCTGGTGGAGCTCTTACCCTATCCTGCGGTTTTTGCTTTATCCTGTATCTGTGCCCTGGCGACCATGCGCGTTGCGGCACACTTGCAACCCCGCACAGCGACCCAATATCCCATCCGCGGCGATAGCAACGGGGTGCTCGTCCTCACCAGCGAATGACCGCAGAACCCCACGTGAGCCCCGCGCCGAATGCCGCCAACAAAATCAATTTGCCCGGAACAACACGTCCTGCCTGCAGGGCTTGGTCAAGGGCAATCGGTATCGAGGCTGCTGTCGTGTTACCCACCTTGTCCAGATTCAAAAATACTTTGTCCCCCGACAGCCCGGCGCGGTCAGCCGCGGCCTGAATGATGCGAACATTCGCTTGATGCGGAATAAACAAATCTACATCTGATGCTGATATCCCGTTCTGTTCCAACGCCTTTTGAATTGCCGAACCAAACGCAAGAACCGCGCGCTTGAACAATTCTTGGCCCCGCATCTGAAAATCATGAACCTCCGTTCCGATATTCTCTTTCGTCGGTACAATCCGCGAGCCTCCAGCCGGCAACATCAACAAATGGGCGTCGGCACCGTCTGCGGCAAGATAGGTCGAAAGCACCCCTCTCTCACCCTCCTCCCCCTGTAACACCACCGCGCCAGCCCCATCACCAAACAAAACGGCTGTGTCTCGATTTTTCCAGTTCAACCGATTTGTAGCTACCTCTGCCCCAATCAACAGTACTCTTCGAAACCGCCCAGACTCTATAAATGCAGTCGCCGTCGCCAAACCGTACACAAACCCTGAACATGCCGCGTTCAAATCAAACGCCGCTGCATTCCGCGCCTCGATGCGGTGTTGGATTAGACATGCCGTAGCCGGAAATAGGTGGTCGGGCGTAGTCGTACAACAGATAATCAGGTCAATATCGAAAGGAGCCAATCCTGCATCTTTCAATGCCCGTTGCGCAGCAAGAACTGCCAGGTCAGACGTGGCTTGGTCTGGCGCGGCAACATGGCGCTGCTCAATTCCGGTACGTTGCCGAATCCATTCATCGGATGTGTCCATCATCTTTTCCAAGTCAAAATTGGTTAGGACCCGCTCCGGAAGATAATGTCCCGTGCCGATAACACGTGCTCGAATCATCTCACGTACTCCCAAATGAAAAGGCGCCGTGTAACGCCTTAAAGAACCTAACTCTCAAACATCAACAAGGTGCCCCAAAGACTTTCTACTATCAATCGAAAGCCACTCATCAGCTTATCACGGCCAATCGTAAGCATTCAAACGGTTTAAGTTTTATTGTCCATATGATGACAGATTTGGCAGGACACGAATCCAATCCCTCAAACGAAAGACACGAAAAGCGGAATCGAACCAATCCTTTGGAACGGAAAAAGGAGCCCCCCGGCTACTTTTTGAGGTCAGTTTTCAACGGTTTACTGAAGCAACGGGGAATTGGGACCCGCCACCGTCCCGTCGGCCGTCATACGGATGACATTCGTCTCATCAACATAATACACTTTTACGCCGGACCGCATAGGACTTTCGGGAAAACCAATGCAAGTGTATCCTGGCGCAGAATTAGGCGCTCCTGGAAAAACCGTTACGGTGAACCGGTATCCACTTTTCGTACCACTCGCGAGGGTGGCATCAATATAGGGAGGAGTAACTCCCGTCCCATCTGGGTCATGCAACTGTGCCAACGTCCCGTAATCCCCTTCGCCGTCATTGTCAAAATCCACAAAGCCGGCCGCTTTGAAGGACGTCTGCGACACTGCAATAAGCCGCATGGAACCCGCCGCGGATGCTTCTTGCGCGCTCATACGCGCGCGCATTAGATTGGGTATCGCCAGGACAGCAAGAATCATCAGAATCTGTATAACAATGACGAGTTCGAACAAGGTAAAACCTGAGATAACCAACTTTCTCATGACTCGCCCTCCAGCTCCATCCATCTCCTGGCACCACATTATCCTGTCACGGCTCAAACTGCAACACAAATCATGCCAACAAGAAAAAGTTACCTAACTCCTTGCATTACAATTCACTAGCAATACACGGTTTCTTGGTGGGCTCCTTCGAACGCGCTCAAAGAGGCCGGATTTTACAATTATTGTCACGGGCGGGTGATTTTACCCACGCCGCTAGCAATTACAAGGTTGGCAATTTTGTTCCTATTGTGGGATAGAATAGACTGGAAATATTTAGCACAAGGAGTATGCAGTGAAAGTTATCATCAGCGGTGCCAGTGGCCTTATCGGTTCCGCCACAAGTCGTGCGTTGTCGGCGGCGGGTTACGACGTGGTCAAACTCGCCCGAGCCCCCAACACGGCACACGAAAACACTATTTTCTGGGATCCGTATGGGGGGACTGTTAACCGTTCTGTTGTTGAAAACACGGACATACTAATTCACTTAAGCGGAGTCAATATCGCATCCGGACGTTGGACAGAAAAACGCAAACAGGAAATCCTAGAAAGTCGGACCAAGACAACTCAGTTCCTGGCAAATGTCTTGACGGAACTTAAGAAACCGCCACGTGTGTGGCTTTGTGCCTCTGCCGTCGGCTATTACGGTGACCGCGGCACCGAAACCTTGACAGAGGATGCGCCACCGGGCGTAGGTTTTCTTTGCGAAGTTTGCAGTGCTTGGGAGAAAGCAACGACGCTTCCGAAAGGACACGGAACGCGTGTGGTCAACCTGCGTTTTGGCGCAGTGCTCGACTCTCGTGGTGGAATGTTAGCGCGCCTGCTGCCCCTGTTCCGCTGGGGACTTGGGGGAGTTTTGGGCAGCGGAACACAATACATGAGCTGGGTCACATTGAAAGACGCCGTGCGTGTGATGGAAGCTGTCATCAACGACGATCGGCTCTCAGGTCCCGTCAATGTCGTAGCGCCCGAGCCGGTCACTAACCGCGAGTTTACCAAATCCCTTGGGAAAGCCCTTCGACGCCCCACCGTTTGCCATGCACCAGCCCCTCTGCTTCGACTTGTCCTGGGTGAACTCGCCGATGCCTTGCTCCTCGCGAGCACACGCGCCGTACCAAAAAAACTGGAGTCTGTAGGATTTGAGTTTAGGCACAAGACCTTAAACGATGCCTGGTCTGCCCTATTGTGATAGCTCTGTTATCATCCCGGGCAACTTACCAATCAACGCATCTCACCCGATACACGCCCCTTTGAACCCTTTCGAAAAGCGCATTCTCTGTTCCGCAGCAAGAACACGACCCAAGCGGTTTTCCATTGATGCGATGGTACGACGGGATAATCACGGATAACAACATTTCGCCAACACTAATTTCTGAATTCCCCCTGCCGTAAGTTCTTTACCCCTATAGTCCGCTAAGAGTTGTGGTATTGTGGCAATGACCACGTTCCACACAACTTCCCGCAATACAAAACCCTATTACAAGGACAATAAGACCTTACTTTCCCGCGTCGGAGGGAAAGTCTTCTCCGCGTTCTTTGGCTTTGACCGTGTTCCACCTGGCGATCGCTTCTTCCGGGGTAGCTGCCTTTTGATCGCCAAACACGTGCTCGTGTCGGCGAATCATCTTGGCATGAGCCGATTCCAGCGCATCGCGCAGAGTAAAACGTCCTTCTTGTTCTGCCGCAACCGCCGTAGCTAACAAAACAAAAAATACGTCCCCCCATTCTTCGGCTATCTGGTCATTTCCGCCCTGTTCAAACCCTTCCACAAGTTCTTGACATTCCTCCAAAGCGTACCGAGCAAAATCCTGGGCTCGCTGTTCCCGGTCCCAAGGGCAGCCTTTTGGACTACGGAGGTACCGGGCAAGTTCTGTAAGTGTTTGAAACCATTCTGCTTCGGATTGGGGCGTTCCCGTCAGATGTGGGTACATGTTCAGAAATATCCTCGTAAAAAGTGACTTAAGCTTTTGTGCCTTTCTGCCGATAATCCTTGACAGAGAGGAGTAGCTATGATGACGGTTCAATGCTGCAAATGCAAACGGGTACGTAATGGCGCCCTGTGGGTAGCCCCTGATCCCGCTCCAGAAGGTCCCGTCTCACATACGTATTGTCCCTCGTGCTATTTGGAATCTTGTCTCGAATTCTTCAGTGCAGAGGCGAGCCGCGCTTGCAGTGCATCGGCAGCCGCATTATCCCAAATCATCCAAGACGTCTGACATCTCCCAAAACCACCCACGCACCCAAAAAACACACGTGTGAGTTCCGCGCTTGTTTTTTTCCGGCGATTATCTCAAACGTCAGCCGACAACGCGCTTGACCTGACAAAAAATATTGGTGGAGGCGGGGGGAATCGAACCCCCGTCCGAGAGTGTGGCAGCGGAAGCGTCTACGCGCGTAGCCCTTCTTTTGAAGATTCGCCCCTTCCAGCCGCGTCGGGCTCGCTGCTGAGAAGGCGCTAGGAGGGGTAAGTACTCCCGCTCGAGCGCCCCTCCGGCATTCGAGCAAGAGGTCTGCTGCCGTCGCCCTATCCCTCTAGCAGACAATCAAGGGTAGGACGGGTTGCCTAATTAGGCAGCCATTGCCAAAGGTTCATTGGCATTTGTGTTTTAATCGGCTTTTTACGAGGCCAACCGATCAACCTCGGCGCGCAACTTACGCCCCAAGCACCCCCGTCGAAACCTTGTCGCCCCCAGATACGGGCTCATGCGGGTTTTTGACGGGAACTGCCACCTTATCAAGTGGCACCTATATATTATGCCACATTTCTTGGCAGAGAAACATTATTTTGTATTCCTCCGGTATCTACTGTATCCAGCCCGTCGCCGCCATCGTGAAATGAAGGGCACTTCGTCACCGTGCCGTCTTGCGTTACGGCCTTCCACCGTCATTGCGAGAAGTGCCGAAGGGGCGACGCGGCAATACCCTTGGCAAGTTGAAGATGCCTCTAACTGTCCCCTCGCCGTTGTCTTCTTGCGCTGCGCGGCTAAGGGGATTGCTTCGTCGCTTCGGGGACTTGCTCCTCGCAATGACAACCAGAGGCATTGGGTGAAAAGCCTTGGACTGGACAGGGTCGGGGCAGGGCGAGGCATGCCTCGCCCCTACAAAAGTCAAAGAAATTACTCCGTCGCTTCGGGGACTTGCTCCTCACAAGAAAAACCAGGGGCACTGGGCACGAACGATGAACGTCCTATCAAGAGATATCTCAACCGCCCAACATGTTGCGGTTCATTCTCTTCAGGTACCCGCTGGTACCACTTCATAAGGTGACGGCTATTTCACTTGTCTCTTTATAGCGCGAATCCGGTCGTAGCGATAGTCGTATACAGGGGAGCCGCCGCGCTGCGTCGAATAAAACACGTACAACCAAGATTGGCCGTTCACAGTGGTGGAAAACGCCTGAGGCACATGACAGGCTGCCGCATCGGCATCAGGTGCGATAAAGCCGATGACTTTCCAGTTTATACCGTCGGGAGAGACAGCTTCACAGAGCGCTCGCGTCGACCAATTGCGTCCTTCGGGGGTGGAATTGTCTTTGGGCGGAAATCCGGGTGGATCGGCGAAACTAAAATACTGGTTGCCCACCCGTATGACCGATGGATTAGTCCAGTTGATAATGAGAGGCTCGCCTAAGACATGTCGAATCTGAAAACCATTAGGTTTATCAAACGCTCCGTCGTTCTCGGCATATCCCATACACACGCCCGTACCCGGAACCCAATAATCAAACCACAATTTCCAGCGTCCCTCATCCCACATCAACGACGGACGATGAAAATCGCAAAGGCTCTGAGAAGTGCTCTCCGCTTCCTGTACCTCTTTAGGTTCTATCAGTAATGGCTGTGGGGTTTTCTGCCAATGGATACCGTCAGTTGAGGTGGCGCCCATGATACACAGCAACATCCCATCCAGGTGGTCTTTTGATTTCTTGTAATAGGGTTTGCTGGTGGCGCTGTACGCCATGTAATACGTGCCGTCTTTCCAGATCACGGAGGGGTCTCCGTTGTGCCATTCGTCGTAGTAACGGCCGCTCGCTGTGACCACAGGTATCCACTTCTGGGGCTTCATGTCCCTATCCCAACCTGCCTCGCCGCAATAGACCTCCCACTTCAACAGGTCTTTGGAGCGAGCAAAATAGATGGCATCGCAACCGGGCTGGTTGGGATTACCGTCCTCAGCCGCCCACCCAAAAAACCACATTTCGTATCGGTACTCTTTTTCCGGGACCTCCACCACACACGGTTGGTACATATTGCAAAAGCCCCAAATCAAGTCTTTCCCCACCGCTTTCCAAGCATCACGGGGTTGGATGGGGCGTTCCCAGCCATTATCGGGCGGACGGGGCGTCAGGCTCGGTGAGGACGATGTCACGGACTCGGCGCCTGCCGATGCGATGATCAGGAGCACTGATAAGAAGAGAAACAACGACCTTTTCTTTTTATCCATAATTCACCTCTTTTTATTTTTCATTCCATAGTCTGAAAGTCTCAAACAGCCCATAACCAACTGTGTGATATTCGTTCCCAGGCGGAAGCCCACTTTCGGGCGCTCTACGAAACATATCGGGACCTGCGATGCCGAGCGGCGGACTATTGTGGTGCGGTCCCAACGTGTTTTTGAGCGTACCCAACACGGTCACGGAGATGGTATTTTTGCCACGTTTCACAAACGACGTCACATCGCATTCGAAGGGGCGATGATAAATCGTTCCTGCCTCTTTTTCATTCACTTTCACCGTAGCAACACTTCCGTACCATTTTTCCGGCAGGGCAACGATGTATTTTCCGGATACATTTTCTACTTGAAACTCTTGCGCGTACTCGACGGCATGTCCATAGAGCGGATATCCTTGTTGATTCCATGGACCTAGCCCGAGCGGAGTAGGAGGGACGATGACAAACCCTTTTTCGGTTGGCTTAAGCGAAAAATCTCCCAAGATATAAATCGGCTGAATTTCGTGCCACACCATGAAAGGATGCGCTTCCAGGACGATCTCGTTTTCGCCTACCCGCGCCATACGGCGGATATCCAACCGGCCTGTTTCTCTGTCGATGAACCACTCATGTGGTTCCTCCGTAAGGAACACGCCATTGCAGTAAATATCATAGATGTCCGTGCGTTCGATGGCGACCTCCAACGACTTTGGAATATCCCCTTCAATCGTGAACCTGTACGTCGCCTTGAAACCGCTGTCTTCCGGGAACGTCATCTGGATGAACTCATCTCGGAACTGCACCGAATGATCCCAAGGATTTCCAAAAAGCCCATGCTCGTGAAACACCTTGTGGGAGGCCGGCCAGTAGTAACTGTTTTGCAGTTTGTTTCCTTTGATTTCGAGATCAAGATAATCCAATGTCAAAACATTCGGCTGAAGGGGCTGAATTTTCAGATTCCCCGTTGGTTCTACCGCCACGCGTTCGGCAGAGGCAGCAGGCACGGCGTCGAGGCGTTCCTTTGTCAAAAACACCAGCAGGCTTCCTGCCGGTGATAGTTGGAAAGGCATTCGGATAGTCCCATCCTCGCCTCGATCGAACGGGCAAGTCATAATTTCGCCTGTCTCGGTGTCCCAACGCTGCGCTCCCCCGGCTTTGGCGTACAAGACGCCTTCCACGGAACGACTGGGATGGGAATTGACGAGAAACACAAGGTCCCCTTCTTTGAAATGACGGCGTTGGTGGAAAAGAAGATCTTCTGAGGTGGCGGAATACTCGATACGAAAGTCGTCCGCGCTCGCCGCCGAAAGTTGGGCTATGGCATCTTCTAGAGACAGATTCTTAAAACCATCGGAGCTTCTCAAATCTTGCAATTGCGTTGTTTGCACACCGTCAACGCGGTCTAACCGACACTCCCCGCAGGAAATCACCTTGCCTCCCTCACGCAAGAATTTTGCCAAGAGATCGACGGTTGTTGCATTGAGATTTTCAACAAACGGCGGAAGCAAAACCGTCGAATAACGCTGTTTTCCAACAACAAACTGGGCATTCTCGACGGCACCGTGTTCCGAAATCACCTTTTCAGAGCCAAGGTCAAATTCCACCTGCGCCCGTGCGAGCGCCATAAGAAGCCGGTGAAACTCTTTCCCCAAGGTATTGAGGTGTTCTCCTCCTGATACCTGATACATCCAAGCCGTTGTAGTGGGCTCAATCACCAAAACCTGCGCAGAAGGAGCGCCATGCGACAGCGCCGCAGACAGTCTTGTAAAGTGGGTTTCCAACACCGGGTAGGCGTCCCACCATGGGCTATGATAGGAAAAAGTAGGCGGATAGTCCGTCTTACGGGCGCCGCGTAACGTCGTCCACGACAAATGCTCGTTGATGGTATTCACGCCAAACACCTGAAGCCAGTCACCGATGCGTTTCATGTCCTCCAGCCGCATGTCCCAACCGCCGCCGCCAAACGCTTCGCACAACGTGCGGCGGCGTCCCAGCTGATTTGCCACACTGCTAATCTCAAGTGCCGCCCGAACGTTTCCCACTTGCGCATGCGGGTCTTCGCTAAATGGCTGGTTGAAAAGAATGTCTATACCGGGACGTTGCTGCCAGGCTGCCATCGCCATGTTATCCGGAGCCATGACGGCCTTAGGCCATTCATGTTCCCAGTAATGTCCCGTGAACTCCAGGTTGTATGTTGCACAATACTCAAAGTACGGTTTTGCCCAACGCTCAATGAAAAGGTCCAACAGGATTTGGAAATAATTGTGACGAACACGCTTCCAATCTCCCAACTCCGCTACCAACAAAGGCAGATTGTCCAGCAAGGAATAACCCCAACGATTTTGAAATACTTCCGGTAGATCAGGCGTCCAATGGAGCCCCCCTGCGGGCGCCAGATGCGGTTCATCGGTGAACACGCCGGGAATACGCTTACCAAACTCGGAGCCAAACCGTTTTCGGTACGCCTCCACCGTGACTTCGAGAAACTTTTCGGTGACGCCTTTACGAAGCAAGTCTACGTAGTATTTCCCAGCAAACCATTGGGAGGTTCCGGCATATCGCAGGGAAACGACGTAATATTCTCCCTCGGGCAAGGCGTCGCCCGCGCGCACTTTTTCGGTGATATTGGAAAGAGGTTTGTCGGCTACTGAAGATTTCGCATAAACCGCAAGTATATTTTCGTCCCATTTAGGCGTCTGAGATACTGATTTGACGTCTATACCCTGTCCCCTGGACTCGGGCATGGCTTCGGGAACCTCCCCGCCGGCAAACCCGGAGGGATACGAGTTTTCATCGTAGATCCACAACAAAATACCCAATCGTTCCGCTTCCGCCAGCGCATGTTTCCATAAACGGAACCATTCTTCGGAAAGATAAGGTGTCATGAGGCCGGGGCGTGGATGAACGAAAACTTGGCGGATGTTGCGTTGTGCATAGTCTTCCAATGCCCGCGTAATGGCATCATCCGTCATTTCGTCATTCCAAACCCAAAACGGCGCGGTTGTGTATTCTCCCGACGGGGCCGAAAAAAGCCCGCTCACATCAGAAGCAGAGTCCAAATCCATCCCAGCATACATTGGAAAAGCTCCTCCCATAACTATCATCATTACAAACCACGTTTTGCCGTTCCTCATCTTTCGTACTCCATCGTGGTTACGGCAGCGCCGACCCTTCGCTTTTTGAGACCGTCCTATGATGAGTGGTCAAACCGAACTACCCGTTGTCTCCTCCCGTTGCACAAAAGGCTCTTGACGTGTGAAATCGGGAAGAAAAACGTTCTGGCTCTCACACTCCTGTACCAGCAGGTGCTCAAACCCGAGGTCCAGAGCGTACTGTACCACGTCCTCATATTCCCGCCACGAAAGACTTCTCGCGATTTCAGGATAGTCAGCGGCTCTGTGCTGCGGCGTATACTGACTCATGAGACTCAGGGGGATATCCGTAAGCCCTTCGTCTTTTAACCATAGCAAAAGGTCATACGTACCCGCCACGTTATCGGGCAACACGAGGTGGCGCAAAATCACCCCACGCTGACTAGAAGAAGTTTCCACGTCGTAAGGTCCCACTTGACGATACATTTCGCGAATGGCTTCACAGGCGATCTGAGGATAATTCGGCGCGGCGGAGTACCTTGCAGCAGCCTTCCTGTCCATGTATTTCAAATCCGGCAGGTAAATATCCACGATGCCCTCTAGACACCGCAGGAATTCGACCATCTCATAGCCGTTGGTATTAAAAACAAGAGGAAGCTGAACCTCCGTTTCATACGCTTTCTGCAAGGCGAGTAAAACGGGGTACATACAGTGAGTGGCTGTGACCAGGTTGATGTTTCCGGCGCCTTTTCGCTGCAGCTCACAAAAATCCCTAGCCAGCTCGTCCACCGTGGCATCACGCCCTAAACCTTCCCAACTAATTTGGTAGTTTTGACAAAACACACAACGCAAATTGCAATGTGTAAAAAAGACCGTGCCGCTGCCGCCGGTACCCACGAGCATGGGTTCTTCACCAAAATGCAACGTGGCGGAGGCATACCGAACCTGAGGGGAAACCAACGACAAGGGCGTGCGGCAAACACCCAGCTGCCCTTCCCAGCGGTTTACTCCACATTCGCGCCCGCAACACCGGCACGCTTGGAGCATGACCCTCAGTTGATGGGTTGCTTGACGAAGCCGGGCGATTTTCTTCTGGCGGGTGCACTCGGAAAGCACTGGCTTTACCCTATTCCTCAAGTTCGGAGAAAGCCGATTGGTAGTGTTCCACTAGGGCAGGGTCAAAAAGGACGAATCGTACGCACTCGATACCTTCGGTGGTACGCACGAAATCTGCCACGGTTTTCACCGCAATACGGGCAGCTTCCTCAAAGGGATAGCCATACACACCGCAGCTGATTGCAGGAAACGCTATGGTTTTTACTCCATTTTCCAGTGCCACTTCCAAACTGCGGCGATAACAACTTGCCAAGAGTTTGGGTTCGCCGTGGTTGCCGTCACGATAAACAGGTCCCACCGTATGAATAACATACCTTGCGGGCAGACGTCCGCCCGTGGTGATCTTGGCTTCGCCCGTCGGACATCCGCCCAGTTTCTTGCATTCTTCCAAAATGGCGGGACCGCCCGCGCGGTGGATGGCGCCATCCACGCCGCCGCCCCCCAGCAATGTGGTATTCGCCGCATTGACGATGGCGTCAACTTGTTCTTTCGTAATATCTCCCTTCACAAGCTCCAAACGAGTCTTGCCAACAGTCTTGACCATCTTCCACCCCTGACCTTACAGTTGCATCAGAAATCATCGAGGGTCTCTTTTTTTCTTCGTAAACCCACGCTGTCTTCGATTTCTTCTTCGACCTGCGCCACATCCGCGGCGTTGTAACGCACCAAGTTTCGGAGATGCTCCATGCTCTCCTCATCCACCTGACAAAACTCCACCGCAATCCCTTCGTCTGTGCAACGAACGATACGCCCTGCCGCGTGGATCGACAAGGGAACGGCTGCACCTGGCAAGGAGACGGATACCTGGCACGCGGCCCCCGAAGGCAGTTTCCCTATGGGAGAACCCGCTTGAACAAAAAGTCCACTCAAACTCACATCGCGTGCCTGACCAGAAACTTCAGCGCCGTCTTGAGTGGTAATGGTCACGTGGGTTTGGGCTTGCGCCCGTGTAAAATCGCGCCTGTTAGACTTAGATGTCATCGCTTTTTCCTCGCGATTGGAAAAGGAATAGCGTTCTGTTCTTTTGCCCTTATACTACCACGATGTACGTCTCTAGGGCCTGCAACGCCCGTATAACCGGTATCACTTTGGGCAGTACGAGAGCATTCATGGTCGGGGCGCGGGGATTCGAACCCCGGACCTCCTGCTCCCAAAGCAGGCGCGCTAAACCGGACTGCGCTACGCCCCGTATTCCACTATGGCCTATATGCTAACACATAACAGGCGAGAGACGACAACCCGCCCTTTTTGTAGTGTATCTTCATCTAATCCGTGACAACCGGGTGAAACGGGTTTACGTCACTTTTCTGAAGGGGCGGCGGGTGACTCAGTTTGAGGTGATTCTGTACTCGGCTGAGAAGCCGTCCCTTCTTCAGACGTCACAGGCGATGTGTCGGCAGATTGGGACTCAGGCGCAGTTTCTGATGAGGTGAGCTCCAGGATCTCATCGTACACTTTTTGGTCGATACGTAACCCGAGGCGCATGCTTGCATTCCGGAAATAGTCCTCGATGCGCTCTTGTCGCGCCTTTGCCAATAGGCGTTCCCGAATTAACGGGGCTTGTTCGTCCCATTTCTCTTTCATGACCGACTCATCGGGCGGTTCCTTAGCCAGGAGTTCCACGAAATACACGGTGCCGTCAAAACCTTGAATCGGCCCACCCAATACACCCGGTTCTGCATGACCTACGGCTTCAAATACTTCTTGCGGTCTCCACATCGGGCCCATGCCGGGTTTATACTCCGCCACCGTAAACCAGTCGGTCTCCGCAGCCATAAATCCTTGGTCTTCATACTTTTTCAAAATATCGTTGATGGACTTAGCGGAAGACTTGATCTCTTGTGCGATCTTGGTCACTTGTTCGCGATACGATTCAGACATCTGTTTATCCACTATGAAATCGCTTTGCACCCGGTCGCGCACTTCTTCATACGGAAGCGGGGAAGGCGGTTCGATGGCGGTCACCTGGACAACATAGATATTGCTCCTTGCTTCAATGGGATCCGAGATCTCATGTAGGTCAAGTTCGATCGCAGAACTCCGCAACGCCCACGCATCCTCGTTTGGAACGTTTTCAATACGCAACGAGTCTTCTGAGAACATATCGGTCTCTTGAGTTTCGAGCCCCATTGCCGAAGCGGCTGCGCGCAAATCCTTCGACTCTTTTGCTTTATCAGCAAGCTCTTGTGCTTTCTGTTTGCGTGCGTTGAGCTCTTCTTCGGGGAGCTTGGCGCGAATGAGAATCTGACGTGCTTTTACTTCCCGCACATTCTTGACGGGATCCGTTCGTTCCTCTTCGACTTTATAAATATAGTATCCCCCATATGACTCGACGGCATCGCTGACTTCCCCGGGCTTTAATGCAAACAGGGGCTTTTGAGCATCGAGGACAACGGGCGACTGCGTCCGCCATCCCATATCACCGCCGCTATCCTTGTCAGGCCCTTCCGAATATTTCTTTGCAAGTTCTGCAAAATCTTCACCTGCCCGAGCACGCTGAACCAACTCATCTACGATAGGTGGCTTGGGTGGACGGATGGAAACAGCGGCGAAAAGTACTTTGCATTTCTTCAATGTCTGATATTTGTCCCGATGGGAATCAAAAAATGCTCGCAGTTCGTCTTCGGTTGGCGTAATTTTAGGCGCAATAGCAACATAGCGGACCCGCAGCCGTGTGTAGTTGTCTTCAAATTCACGGCGCACGTCACTTTCCAACACACGCACAGGCGCCAGAATACGCTCAAGCACCAATTTCCGTCGTAAGTCAGCTTCCATAGCGGCATAATCCGCATTCCAATTATGCCCTTTTCGCGCGTCAATCCATTCGTTCCACGCTACGGGGTCAAATTTCCCATCTTTCTGGAATTGGGGAAGTTTTTTCAATTCTTCGATAAGAAAGTCCTGGGGAAATCTGGCGCCTGTCTGTTCCGCTTCCATATCCAGGATGGTGCGGTTTACGAGATTATTGAGAATCTGCATGGCAGTGCCGTCTTCGTGTAAGTCCCGATACGTAACTTCCGGCTGATATTGTCTGCGTCTGTTAAGTTCTTCCGCCAGAGCGCTCCGAAAGAGCTGCTGCGGCACCGGCGTCTTACCTACGACAGCAATCGGCGGAAATGCCTCATGTTCGAGCCCTCGACGGTACCGTCGCAGCCCACTGTACCCGCCCCAGTACACAAACGGGACAATAACCAACAGAAGAATAACCCAAAGAAACGCCGTCTTATGCTTACGCATCAGGTCTTGAATCACGATGCGATCTCCTCGTTGATCCTCATATTTGATAGACAATAATCCACACGATTTTTGACACAGAATCGCAAAACATTAGCACATCTGTGACAAAACCCGCAAGATGAACCCTGTGGTCTTTTGAAAAGTTCCTCAGTCTCCCTCAATCTAGAGGGGATATCGATGTAACACATGGCGGTTTTGAGGCGGTTCTATCAACCCGCGGATTTCCTGAAGAAGTCCACGTGCCCTGCTCACCAGGTCGCGGGCATTTGCGGCCGCTACTCCGCCTGCCTCTCCTTTGCGCAAAGCAACTCGAAGCGTGGCTACTTCGCGAGCGAGCGAAATGACTTTGCGTCCCAAGTCTTGCGCTTGACCCGCTTTTCCTCTTGCCAATAACCGACATAAGGCGCCGTCGCATGCACACATGATAGAGAGTGCCTCGATGACGGCGCTTCGTGTTTCCACAGCTTCAGGTACGGAATAAAGCAAATCCACAAGCATGGCGTCGGCGCGGTCCGCCCACTCGAGTCGTTTGACATCGTCTCCCTCTGTGCTGCTCAAGAGATCTTCCACGGGGCGGGTATCCAGCCCATAGGCTCGGGCAAGATCGATATTTAGCCTGACTTGCCTACGATCATCTTCGACCAAACGGGCGGCAATGAGGTTTTTCCACCACGCACAGACGGGCGGCGCAGCAACCAATAGAATTCGGGCTTGCCCGGGGAACATTTCAATGTGACGCTGCAGCGGCATTTGCGCCCATTTCCTCGTGCGCACGAAATCGCCTAAATCGTGTATCTCTACTCCAGAAACCAATTTCTCCGGCACAGATATATCCATACCTGTCATGCCGCGAATGTCGTTGCTGACAAAGAAAAAGATGTCGTAATCGACGCCTCGCAATCGGAACGCGCTTGTAGGCGGGGTATTTTCAGGAAGTTTGGAATTCTCTCCAGGTTTGCTGACCGCGATTTGCCATTCTGGGGGCATCTCTTCGGGCGAGGCATGAAGCAACAACAGGGCGATCGCATTGTAAAGGTCCATGCTGATATTCAGCTCCGCCCAAAGATCCGAAAAGGCTACGAAAGGACCTGTGAGCGATCGTTGCCACATGCCACCCGCCCAAGCCGGGTCATTATGATACGCGCAACTGAACCACCCGCGCGCACCACAGGCAAAACCAAGATTGACCATAAGCCGCATTTCGGGACATGTGCTCCACTCAGGCGACCCGGTGTGACCAATAAAGGTCGGCGCATAGACCCATAAATGTTGACAGGAAGAGGCGGGAACATGGGTGGCTACCATGCGACCTAATTCCCATGGAGCATGAGATTTGGCAAATCTCAAAGACACTACTGGGAAATATCGGGCAAACAGGGGCAACGACGATGGGGAAGACGCAGCCACAACAAACGGGTGGCGTGCGTCTATCTCGTGCAGCATTTGGCGCAAACGAATACGGTTGTTCAACTCATCCAGTGAAGTCTCGGCAAACAGCTGCCACGCCAAAACGCCTCCGGAATTTGCTAAAGCGGCAGCTTGCGGTTTGAAGTCCTCCAGCTCTTGCGGAGAATCCAGTCCCACACCAAACCCTTCTGCAATGACGAGCCGAACACCGTAGGACTCCACCAAATTCACGAGTTCCAGTTGTTCCTGCTGCGTTAATTGACCCAGATTGGTCAAAGCGATGCTGTTGTGATGGTGTTTTACAATATCTTCCAAGGCCAGCCACCAGTAATCCGCCGTGGAGATGCCCAGCATCTCCGCAAGACGCCGTGCCGCGGCCGCATCCATAAATACGCCCAAAGGCATGAACTCGTGAAGAAGGGAGTAATCCGGCGGCTTGGGAAAAGTATCCAAATCGGCCATGACGGCTTGCATGCGTTTGGATTCGGAAGGTAGAAGCGACCGCAGGGAAATGCTCTCAATCTCGACCGTGGCGGTAGCACGGGATGTCGAATACAGCCTGATAACGACGTTTTCTAAATATTGCGGAAAGCCCTGTCGGCTTAACACGACCGCTGCTGTCCGTAACCCAGGCGCTGACGGCAGAAAAACCTTCATTTCACTCCCTGGGAACAGACAAACCACACACGGTACGGCGTTATCCGTCAAACACTGATAGGTCACCTCAAGCACAGGATACTGCGTAAGATCTACAGGGAGTCGCTCATCCTTCCACCCGATCGTGCCAAGGGGAACCCAGTAAAAAAGGGATTCCGGTGGCAGGTCGTCCATGCGCCGCACTTCTTCGAAACGCCCGGAAAAACGGATGACGCTCTCCTTACGCATGCGATGGACAGGAATATTCACCCAGTCTTTTTCGCTGGAAAGATCCTTCACCGTCCAGTGAGAAAGGTCCTGAGGGCCAAAACGCAGGCGCGCCGCCGCATTCAACTCGTCTTCAGACGGTATCTTACCGAAATCTTCCAGACAACCCACGTACTCATAGTGCATTGTCCTGTCCCCTCATGATGTGGTTTGAGACAGTTTACGACGCATAAAGAGTTCATCCGCACATACCCCGACCAGAATAGCCCCGCCAATGACCACATACTCCAGTTGACTAGGTATCTGCAGGATGTTCACCAGATTGCGCAACACGACAATTAACGAGGCGCCCACTACAATGCCGAAGACATTCCCCGTGCCTCCGCGAAGGCTGCAACCACCCAATACAGCGCCCGCAATAGCGTAAAGTTCATAGAAGTTCCCGAAATCGCTCGGTCCCAAGGAGTTCACCTTGAATGCCAACAACAGTCCACCCCATGCCGTAAACACGCTACACAATATATAACAGATGATCTTTAATCGGTCCGTCGGAATGCCACTATACCGTGCCGCATCTTCGTTTGCACCGAGAGCGAAAATGTGCCTGCCCGGCGCAGTGAAATGCAAAAAAGCCCCGGCAATCGCCGCCATAATCAAGAAAACACAAAAGGGCGCGGGTATGAGACTCGTTTCGTACGGAACAAACCCACGTCCGAGCCACCGGAGCTGCTGAAACCCTATACCGAACCCTTGTGTCGCATCGCCCGCTATGAAACGTGCAATACCACGATAGAAAAACAAGCCACACAGGGTAACGACAAACGGCTGCATGCGTACCTTGGTAATCAGCAGTCCGTGTCCCATCCCGATCAGCCCTGCCAAGAAAAGAACTCCCGGAATTACCAGCAACGGGTGCCCTCCCTCTCCGCGGTTAAGCCAAATGGCAGCAGTGACTCCAATGAGACCGACCATGCTGCCAACCGATAAGTCAATACCCCCCGTAATAATCACGAAAGCCTGCGCGAGGCTCAAAATGCCGAATAACCCAACCCACGTGAGAAGATTGCGCAAGTTGGCATGGGTGAGAAAACGTACCTCACCATTTCGGGTAAACTCGTAGACACAAGCGAGTGCAATCAAAGCACAAACCAAGCCTAACATCCCGATGGCTTTTCTCACAATTTCTCCTTATTACGCGCTAAGCCCTTTCAATTACATACACAGCTTTATGTCCGCCCCGTCAGCTGCTTCAACCGCGTCCAAAACTCGTCAACATTTTCTCTCGTCACCGTCAGAACATCAATGTAAATGGCTTTGTTGGGCGGAATACGGGACTTATCCCCTTTGGCGAGGTCCACCAACAAACGCACCGATTCGTAACCGAACTCAAAAGGCTGTTGCACAATTGTTCCAAATATGTGGCCATCTTTTACCCCTTGAAGCGTTTCTTCCTCTTCGTCAAAACAAACGATCTTGACTTGGCCAAGTTTCCTCGAGTCACGAACCCCGTTTAGGATGGCAGGTCCATTATAGCTCCACAGCCCCACTAGGCACGCCACGTCGGGATAGGTAACTAATGTATCCTGAACGTTGGCAATTGCCTTGGAACGATCGGTTTCATCCGTCCGCACCCCAATGATTTCGATGTTCGTACCTTTTAGAACATCTTCGATACCGCGTTTGCGGTCTTGGGCGTTTTGAGCGTCTAACGTGCCCACAAACAACATAATCCGACCACCTTCCGGTAGCGCTTTTTTGATCAGCTCACCCGCCGCGCGCCCCGCATCGTAGTTATTCGTACCAATGTAACAGATACGGTTGCTTTCCGGTGCGTCGGAATCTTGGGTGATAAGGTTCACTTTTGCGGCAGCTTCATTGAGCATTTCCGTCTGGTTTTGAGGATCTTTCGGGCTGATGGCAATGCCGCTGACTCCCGTGACAATGAGGTCCTGAACAATCGATTGTTGCTCTTCGGCAGTTCCTTTGGATGGAATTCGAAAGAGTACTTCACAGCCGAGTTCTTCAGCAGCCTTTTTTGTGCCCGCCTCGGCAATTTTCCAAAAATCCGACGCGTTATTCGTCACAAACGCCACCCGGACCTTCCCCGGAGAACCGGCAGCGGCCTCTTTCCCAACGCCTGGAGAGGCATCGCTCGGCACGCCGCCAGAACCGCACCCCGAAATCAATGCTGCAAGCACACAAAGTACAAGAAATTGTCTCACCATGAAGCCCTCACTTCCTTTGTAGACATTGCTTCAAATGACCCCGCCCTGAAGCAGAGGCATACCTTTCAAATATGTACAGTATAAGAAGTTTTCACGGAGCTTTCCACAACATCCCCTTTTTCTCAGTCCCCCTTTTGCGCTACATCCCGCCATGTCATTGCAAGAAGTGCCGACTGGCACAACACCCTCATGCTTAAGAACCACACGTTGTCATCGCGAGGAGCGAGTTTTCGAAGCGACGAAGCAATCCCCTCAACCGCGCAGCGCAAAAGGCCGTCCTGCGGCTGCAGGGATATCTTCCAATTCCCTAGGGGGATTGCCACGTCGCTTCTTCAGGGCTCCTCGCAATGACAAAAATAAATCGCTGTACAAAAACTGGACGGGGTCCTCAATATAGGGGGGAGAGGCGAGGCATGCCTCGATCCTACAGGAGGACAACGAAGAAACCCATATATCTAGACCCCCGGCAGGAATGCCTATGTTGCACTAAAACGAAGCTCAACGACTGTCGGACTAGTTTACTGACTCTCCGATGAAGAACAACCCAAAAATAGAATGACGTCTTTCTCTCCTCGTGCCCTTGAAGGCTTCTCCTCTTTCCAGTTTTTCATCCAACATCGCGAAAAGAAGTGCCAAAAGTAACGGACGTATTCAAGGACTTGCAAAAGCTCTGATTCCAAATTAGAATTAGGGGAGGAATCTCTACAGGAGAATGAGACCGATGAACCGATCAATGGTCCTTTTCACCGTTATATTCCTAGTAATCATTTCTGTAGTGATTTTCGGAGCTTACCTTTGGAAGAAAAATGGTGAACGAACACCAGTTTTGCCGCCGGTAGGGAATTCCGAAACTAAAAGTGTGTCGTTTTATCCAATGGTATCTAATAAAACGGAGGAGGAACTTCCCTCCCCACAGCGGACCGAGAGGGAAGAAAGAACAGCCAAAACACAAGGGCCTGATTACGCTCTCGAACTAGCCAAGCTTCATGCGAGCGTGTTCGGCTCTCTCACGGAGGTCTATCTCGACGAATTTCGAGATGTTTGGAATCTCCTAAAAACGAATTTTCCCGAAAACACCGAAAGACAAGTCTACCAAGCGGTGATGACGATATACAGCTTGCGCAGTTATTATCCCAGTCTCACGCCACTTGATGCTATGGACTGGCTCTTGGCGGAGGTACCTAATGACACGCTAATAAGTGCTACTAATGTTAAGCTTCGAGATAGCACCATGTTAGGCGCTGAGGATGACTCCACGCAGCTCTATGCAGGACGGCGAACCTCCGCCGACGTAAATCAAGTAGACATTTCGGCGCCTAAAGCAAATGCACAGGAAATAGCAGCGCGAATCTATCGTGAAACAGTAACGGCAAATACACAAGCCGCGGCGCAAACTCTGAATTCATTTGCTGCACAGCAACAAGCACAACGCGAGGCAATAAGACAGAACATCATTGCCAAACGTATTGAAGCCCAACAAAGACAGGAATTAAGAAGAATCGAACAGGAACAAGCGGAGGCCGAAGTTTGGAGACAACAGATGTTCCGGCATGAAAGCTTCCTCGAAAACCGAGCCCGCAACAACGGAGCAGCCGGTGGATATTAGCGGATATAAAATAAGGGGATAGGGACCACAAGCAATGTTTATATATATTTTTGCAACATTAACCCCAAAAGAATACCAAAGCCTCTCGTCGTAATGTTTGGTAACTACCAAATATCGTGTGTTATGTCCTTTCATTATTAACGAGGACTTTTCACAAGCTATGACTTGCGCTAAACAGACAGAGCGAACGCGCGGCAAAGAAGATACCTCAAGTATATGTAACCCACGAATAACACAAACATCCGTCATTTTCCTCTTGGTTGTCTCCCCTTGGGGCACATCTGGATGAATCGGCTTAACAAATGACTTCACAGGGAGAACTCTCTCAGTCACTTAGTAAAAACCACGAACAGGTAGTTTGTCTTTTGTAAACGGGAATGACTTGTATTATATTTAGTCGTCGGCCTTTGTTTTACGACCAACTTACATTTGGGAGTACCTAAAATGTTTCGAGCAGTACCCTCATCTTCAAAGGTCTCCTGGCAAATCTTGATTCCCTCATTAATTCTTATCAGTGGGTTTTGTGCGAATTCGGCGCTTGCAGACGCTGAGAGTCTGGATTTTCGTGCAAACCGAACGTTTGGCGAACCAGGATTGGCAATACGGTTTGAACTTCAATACGGGACGTCCGACGCGGAGAATTATTCGTGTGTTTGGGACTTTGGAGATGGTACGACATCAAACGATCTCTATCCCGAACATGTTTATAATGAAGCGGGATGCTACACCGTATCTCTCACCCTGACAACCCGCGGGGGATCTTTTTCGAAAACAAAACAAGACTATGTACACATTGGTAGGCCAAGGGGTAACGAGAAAAGCATCCTCGATCTGCGCCAAGCAACCATCGTTTACAGCGGCGGAACACTCCCAAAAGCAGAGGCAAAGGCGCGCACTGTACTAATAGAAGAAGTGGAAAAACGCACGAATATACGTCTTCCCGAAAGTACAACATGGCCTTCTTCAGGCCCTGTCATTGCCATAACCGTTCAGTCAGGCATAGAGGGCCTCGGGGCGGAAGGTTATCACCTCTTCACAGATACATCTGCAAGCGAGCGGCCGGTTGTCTGGATCGTTGGAGTGGACGGTCGCGGTGTCCTTTATGGCGTAGGGCGATTCTTGCGGGAAATGCTCTGGGACACGGATTTCCTTCAACTTCCAGCACCTCTAGACATTGCCACCTCGCCGGCTTATCCCTTAAGAGGCCATCAGCTGGGATACCGAAATACAGCAAATTCCTATGACGCCTGGACAGTTGACCAGTATGAACAATATATCCGTGAACTGGTGATCTTTGGCTGTAACGCCATCGAGAACATTCCATTCGAACCAGAAGGTAACAGCCCGCATTTTCAATTGCCCCCAAGTCAGATGGCGCAAGAGTTGAGCCGCATTTGCGATGAGTATGATATCCAGTACTGGGTATGGACGCCTGCCGACTTCGATCTAACCAACACGGCTGCGCACAATGCCGCCCTAGTGCAACATGAACAGTTATATGCAGGCTGTACACGACTGGACGGGGTTTTTGTGCCAGGCGGTGATCCCGGAAATAACCCCCCGGAACAGGTAATGGTGTTTTTGGAAGAACTGGCGACACGACTCGCTGCCCATCACCCGAACGCGGGGGTGTGGGTCTCCAATCAAGGGTTTACCGAAGAGGAAAATGATTGGTTCTTTACTTATCTCCAAAATCAACATCCTTCGTGGCTGGCTGGTGTCGTTTATGGACCTTGGACACGTCTTACCCTCGAGGAAGAGCGCACACGAACCCCTTCGCAATACCGCATTCGCAGATACCCGGACATTACACACAACGTCCGCTGTCAGTACCCTGTACCGGAGTGGGATGCGGCTTTTGCACACACCTTGGGAAGGGAAGCATCCAACCCCAGGCCCACACAAACTGCTCACATCCATAACGTGTTTGCACGTTTTGCTGACGGTTTTATTACGTATTCCGACGGCATTCACGATGACGTAAACAAAATTATCTGGTGCGTGAAAGGTTGGGATCCCGACTCCAACGTCGAAGAAACCTTGAAACAATACGGGCGTTTCTTCTTCGGTCCCTCCGTTGCCGACGGTGCCGCCACGGGAATACTTCAATTAGAATCAAACTGGTCGGGGCCGCTCGCAGATAATCCCGTTGTGGCAAATACCTTTGCCCACTGGCAGACCCTCGAGTCGGCTCACCCCGAACTTGCCAGCAATTGGCGATGGCAACTCTGTTTGCTTCGCGCCTATTATGATTTTTACACGCGCGAACGGCTTCACTATGAAACTGAGCAAGAGGCACAAGCCAAAACGATCCTTGCTAATGCATCTAGCACAGGCGCAGAGACTACGATGACAAATGCGGAAGCCGTGCTCGCCCTAGCGGACACCGCGCCCGTGCGACGCGACCTTCAAGACCGCATTCAAGATTTGTGTACCGAGCTATATTCTTCGATAGGCCTCCAGACAAGCACCGCCCCTCCTTTTAATGCCAGTGGGTTGGAACGCGGCTGTGTGTTAGATACACTCAACTGGCCCCTCAACGACCGTTGTTGGTTACAAATACGTTTCTCTGCTATACGAAGCTTGGGAAACGAAACGGACAAACTCAGTGCCATTAATGAACTACTCAACTGGGAGAATCCAGGAGAAGGGGGATTCTACGACGACCTCGGGGCGCTCCATAAACAGCCTCATGTGGTACAACCGCGGGATTGGGCAGTTGATCCGGGTCGCCTGCGTTCCGTACAAAATGAGGTCTCATGGCATAACGGCAACCGACAGGACTTGAAACGGGGCGGCGGCCGACTTTCTTGGCAGAATCAGGCGCAAACACTCTATGGCACGCCGCTCCAGATGCATTACGCGGGATTACAAGCGGAAAAGCAGTACAAGCTCCGCGTGGTTTACACAGGACGATTCGCGGCGACCATGCGGCTCACAGCCAATGGCACATACACCGTTCACAGTGATTTGCCTCAACCAGCTACACCGACCGTTCTCGAGTATCTATTGCCACTCGATGTCACGGCTGGAGGCACGCTGGACTTGCAATGGGACCTTGTCAGCGGACGTGGGTGTCAAGTAGCGGAGGTCTGGCTCGTACCTCAAGAACCATTCCGAGGACCAGCATCTGTACAGGCGTCTGACGGGGAGTTTGCTGACAGAATACGCATCACCTATAGCCCCGTAGAAGGGGCGGTCTCCTACTGGATTTACCGTGCGGAGACACCGAACATCAATTCCGCCATACTTATCGCAACGTGGAATCAAACCTCGTTAGACGATTTTTCTATTGAAGATCCGCTTCCGCCGGCATGGGGTTGCGCAGGACCAAACGGTTCTCCCCAAGTACGGCTATATTATTACTGGGTCAGCGCCTACAACGGAACAGAGGAAAGTTTGAAAAGTGGGCCTGATAGCGGTTACGCTGCGCCAAAACGGTAAAAGCTAATTTCCAATTCTCAAACCACAGAAATGACCTCAAAATAGAAGCGCTTCTTGATGGCGTTCACTCTGCTTGTCTGCGGCATTTTCGTACCCGCCACATGCCAGGTGTCGCCCGGTAATAGGCATAACCCGACCAGCGGTAAATGTTGCATAAGTTCACAAACCTTTGGCACTGCATCGAGGAGGCAGACCAGGCTTATACGCTCGGTTGTCATTGCGAGGAGCGAGTCCCCGAAGCGACGAAGCAATCCCCTCAACCGCGCAGCGCAAGAGGGCGCCGCACAAAGTTACGAACTTTCCAAACTACCTGAGGGGATTGCCACGTCGCCCCTTCGGGGCTCCTCGCAATGACAGAGCGCGGGCCATAGCGCAATTGGACGTAATAACGAAAAACAAGTAATTTTGAGTGGTCAAACGGGTTCGTAAATAGTTCAAACATACTTCGGGATACTACGCGTCGGTGCCTTTTCCTGAATGATCTTCACGGAAAGTCCTCTCTTCAATTGCTCACCCCACATAACAAAAAGTGCCAAAGGTACTGGACGAATCCAGATGTTTCATCCGGTAAGCCGTAGTTGGTATACTTTCTCGGAGGTCTTCTAGGAGTTCCAAACGTGAAACAGGTTGCTTTTTTGATAAGTGTTGCGGTTGTGCTTTCCAGTGGATGCGCTACGCTGGCGCCAAGTCAAGACGCGGCGGTCATTCGTGCAAAAGAAAAAGTAGCGCCTGCACTGGTTCATATTCGACCGGTCAAAGAGGTTTTCACCGAAGGTAAACGCGAGGAGGTTCTTGTAATCGGCAGTGGGTTTATCATCTCACCCGATGGATACGTGGTGACAAACGAGCATGTTGCCGGTTCCAGCCGCGTGGTCAACTGTGTGCTGTATACGAAGGAGGAGATGGAGGCTGAAGTAGTCGGAGTGGATCGGTACACCGACATCGCCGTGCTTAAACTCAAAACCGACCGCCGCGATTTCCCATCGGTCAAATTGGGTTCTTCGTCATCACTGAGGGCCGGTGAAACGGTCTTGGCTCTCGGAAGCCCACACGGTTTGGCGCGATCGGTCTCGAAAGGTATCGTGAGCGTTCCGGACCGATACTTAAGCACGCCCGATTTCATGGACATTAATTACAACAATTGGATCCAAACGGACGCCGCTATCAATCCGGGTAACAGCGGTGGACCTTTGGTTAACTTGCGCGGAGAAGTTGTGGGAATCAATGCGCGGCGGTTGGGGGGAGCGGAAAATGTCGGGTTTGCAATCCCCATAGACGTCGCTAAAGAAGTGATACAATCTATCTTGAAAAACGGACGGATGATTCGCGGATGGATAGGCTTATCGTTTCAAGAACTTTCCAGAAAAACCGGCGACGTCAAACAAGAAGGGGTAGTGGTGGCAGACGTCGAACCGCTTTCGCCAGCTGCGGAGGTGGGAATACGTCCCGGCGACATCCTTCTGAGTGTGAATGGGAAACCGACGACAGCACGGTTTATAGAAGATTTGCCGGTGATTAACAAACTAATTGCAGATTTACCTATCGACCAGCCAGCAACCTTGCATTTGCTGCGGGGCGACCAAGCTCTTGATGTGGAGGTCAAGCCCGAAGAACGCAGTGATGTTGTCGGTAAAGAGGTCGAGTTTCCTGAATGGGGGTTCACCGCCACAGAATTGACACCCGAATTGGCACGACGGGCACAGATATCCTCCAGACAAGGGGTATTGGTGTCCGGCATCCAGGTGGGAGGACTCGCCGCAGCCGCTGAGCTGGGTAGGGGAGATATTATCCTTAAGGTGGACGATGCGGAAGTGACAGACCTTGAAACGTTCTCCAAACTGTACCGGGAACGAGTCGATTCGAAAAAACGTCTCGTGTTATTGGATATACGACGCGGCGCCCTCATGCGCTACATTTTAATAAAACAAGAAACGGAATCAACGAACGGTCAAGAACCATGACATTACCTCATACTTTCAGAAGATCTCGGACTATAAACGCACACCGATGGGCCTTACTGGGGATCGTTTTCTGCGCGTCATGGCTTGTTGGAAGTGCCAACGCGCAAGAGCCTTTCAGCCCGGCGTTTATCCAGACACAATATCAGCGGTATGCCCCCGCTATGGCAGTTGTGTTTTATTCGCTCGAAATTACGAACCCGGCGACGGGCGAAGTCGCCCGACGAGATGGGCGTGCGCCAGGCTTGTTGGTTTCGGAATCAGGTTTGGTTATCACTCACGGACATATGCAAGTAGAGAATATGGAGCCATTCAACATACGGGTCCAAGTGGGACGCGAGGGAAATGAGAAAGAATATCCCGCCAAACTACTTAAGAAACCTGACGACATAAATCTTTGTTTTGTGCAGATTCAAGCAAGTGAAGGTGAGAAATTTCCCCACGCCGTATTTCAGCCCGGCGCAACCCTCGAACTTGGAGAACCGGTGTTAATCCTGACTGTTCTGGGAGAAACTTTGGACTATACGCCATCGGTGATGATTCGCCGTGTGGGTGCCATACTGGACAAACCCCGCACGACGTACTGTCTCGATGAACCGTTGGGACTTGGCGCTGTTGCGGGTCCCGCTATTAACCGCAAAGGTCAACTGGTCGGTGTTGTGGGCTTTGACCTTTCCCCTCAAGAAGGCGGCGAGCTATATGTCCGCAGCGGTCATCCCCTTGTGTATCAGTCAGACCTGTTCCGTGCCTATATCGACAATCCCCCTAGTGAATCTCAACCACGGGACGCGCGCCAAGCGGCATGGCTGGGAATTATCAACCAACCATTGACGGATGACTTGGCGGAGTACTGGGGCTTGCCCAAGAACGGCGGTATTGTCGTGAGCTCGATTGTCCCGGGGTCACCGGCATCTCAATCCGGACTGCAACGTGGAGATGTTATCGTTGAGTTTAACGGTATTCCTATAAAGGCGCGGCAGAATCGGGAAATGCTCGCCTTCACCAAATTGGTGCGCGAAACGGGACCCGGAAAAACCGTTCCCATCACTGTATTGCGTAAGGGACAACCGGTACACCTCGAAATCACACTGGGCGAAAGACCCAAGACTGCCCGAGATGCCGAAGAATACGAGGATACTATCTTTGGCCTTACGGTTCGTGAAATCACGACTGACTTGCGCATGCGGGTGAACCTCTCTGAGGATGTGCAAGGCGTCATCGTCTCCCGCGTACGCAATGGCAGCGCCGCACAAATTGCAGGGATGCGTCCCGGCGTCATCATCATGAGTGTCGGGGGGCTTCCCGTGAAGAATCTCACTGAATATGAGGACGCCGTCACGAGAATCGCCCGACAGAAACCTCCGGAGGTCTCGGTGTTTTGTCGGGTGGGTGCACGCACCGGCTTCTTCCGCATCCGTCCCCGTTGGGAAGCCGATTCTATGGAAACGGAACGGCAATGAGCCGCGTACGCTGTGGGTTACCGCTGCTGCTTCTACTGTTAGGAAGTGCCTGTTCCCGCAACACCCCGACGAACCTTTTTGAGCGAGCGGAATACTTGATTCTAGAACAACGCTACGAAGAGGCAATACCTCTGTTAAAACAATTCCTTCTGAAGAATCCCTATCACAGCGGCGCCCATTACTACCTGGGACGTTGTTATTTTGCACCAAAAGACAAGTTCTGGTTTGCAATAGCAGAGGGTGAGATTCAAACAGCGCTGGCTTTATTTCTTCGTGATGGGAAGAAAAGCACGATCCAGCGGTTTTCTGCAGAGTATTTTGAATTGATCTGTCATTTGGACATTGCGAAAATTCGTTTACGACAAGCCATGTTTCTTACCGAAAAACTGGGTGATTTTCGCACGGCGGCCGCTCTCCTTGAACAAGCCACACATTCCGTAGAAGCTGCGCGCGAGGTCTCACCCAATTCGCCGGATGTTCAACAAATTGACCAGTTGATCCGCGACTTTCGCAGGTCCCTGGAGATGCCCATGCCACGTCCCAGCACGCCGCCGCGGGCATTACCCGGCACGCTCATTTGACAAGCAACTCGTCGCAGAGTACTGAAATCACGGGTTCCGGGTTTATTGAGAGAAGTGCTATTTTGAGAGTGTGAGCGCCCAAACGCGGGCGGGCTCCGTTAGAGAGAATGTACCCAGTAAAACCCGGCCGTCATAGACCGTTAAACATTGAACGCCCAAAATAGGCTCATGGGTCACACCGTCTTGTCGCATCTCTTGCCAGCGTGTCCCGTCGGCGCTTACGAATAAAGCGCCACCGACAGCTTGGGTCACCTTCACTCCAGGCGCATACAGCTCGCCTTCGTGAAGGAATCTACCTCGAACACCCACGACAAGCGTACCCTCGCTCACCACCAGGGAGGTCGCCGTAGAAAAAAGCGGGTTGGTTATTCCGTCTTTGGCTACGCATTCCCAATCCGCCAGCGGCGCCTTTTCAGTTAGCGGCGCCCGCCAAATCTCAAATCCAGAAGCACCGTTCCATGTCGTTGCATACACACGTCCCTCGAGTACCGCCAGTCCGCCGATGTGTTGGTTGGTGCGCTTACCAAAACCAGGTTCATTGAGCAGTTGCCAAGATTCTCCGGCATGACCTTTCACAACTCGGCGAATTTCGCCACCGCTTGCGGGCGGAAGAAGGCTTTCCGTTCCTACAAGAAACTGGTTTTCAAGCACACATACCGACGTGATGTCACTGGTTGCGGGCGCCATCCAGTCCTCTGTTTTGACACGAGACCAATCCGACGGCGCGCCCGTGTTGGAACACCAGATTTGGGCGCCTTGCGCATAGTCGGCACAGGCGGCATAGAGCGTGTCATCAAAAACCCACAACTGGGAAATAGACTCGCTCGTAGACTGTCCGAATCCGTCGGTTGTAATGACTTCCCACTTTACGGGCTCGTCCTTCAAATCACTCCGATACAGCTGGGCTCCCGTCTCGGTATTCCACGTCCCGACGTACAGATACCCCCTATACTCCCCTATCCCGGTGACACAGAAATTACGGGGATTTCCAAAACCCGGTTCCGCAATACGCTTCCATTTCTTTCCATCTTCCGCCCAAAATACCCCGCCCCCTTTCGCCGTGTTCCACGTACCGGCAAACACGCCACGAGACGCACTGAACAGACACCAGACCCCCGTATCGTCTTTTTCACCCAATCCTTCAGGAGACACGGGCTTAAAATCTGCCGCCTCCGCTTCGACTAGAAAAGGAATTGTAGTGAAAAAAATAACTAAACCAAGTCTTTTTCCAAAGCATCTTGCAACGTTTCTGAGATAGACCATGAATGTCATCCTATTAAACAAAATGTGGAATCAACCGCAACACCGTTAATACGACTTTCGCGCAAAAGATGATACGTTGTCCTGTCGGTATTACCCAATCAACCCCACTTAGGCCCGCCTTGACGATATCACGCCGTTAGCACAGCCCCCTATTTCAAACGAAAAGAAAAACAACGTTATGCTTACCCATGCGTTACAAATCGGCGGCTGCGAGTTCGTCCAGTTCTTCTTGTATACTCTGGGTAACGGGGAACCGAAATCCCGTTTTTGGATCGAGATCCAAGTCCAACACCTTCATAGCAACGGGCAGCTGTTCCCGTTTCCATTGATTCTGGGCGAAAAGAGTGCCGAAACGTTTCGTCCATGCACGAAGTTGTTCCGCATCGTATTCGGGACGCCTATGGACGAGAATACGCCAACAATCCGGCAGAGACATTCGCCGTCGAGCAAACAAAAACAACAAATCGTCCAGGACAATATAAGGCATGAGGTCGGCTTCATCTTCTTGATCTGGCGCAAGCTCGGCGCTGGGTGGAATTGCGAGAATCTTTTCAATACTTCGCAACTGGTACCGTTCTGCAGCCCGTTGCACCAGACGAGTCACCAACGTCTTCGGCAAGTTGGCTATGGGGGCATATCCCCCTTGGTTGTCTCCACCCGTCGTGGTATATCCCACAGCGGCTTCACTCAAATTGGAAGTGACGAGTAGTAATCCACGGGCACTGTTTGCCCAATTGAGCATCATACTTCCGCGTACACGCGCCTGGAGGTTTTGTTTCGCCAATCCAGTCACCAACGCAGGATCCCCCATCAACTCGCCGGCTTTTTCGAGGGCGATTTGCGCCTCTTCCGTAATAGAGACAACACGAAACGGCACGCCGAGTTCTTGGGAGAGCGACTGGGCAGCATCCAGGGTTCGGGAACTGCTGTACTGCGCGTTGGGAAGATAAACGGCCCAAACCCGTTCGGCATATTTGTCCGCTTCGGCGCCCGCGCGCAGCGCCTTAGCGGCGTCCACGGCCAACAGAAGACATAATGCACTGTCTCTTCCGCCGGAAACCGCCACCAAAAACCGCTCAAAAGCCCCCACCTTTTCAAAATAATCGCGAAGTCCCAACACAAGGGCGTCGTACAAATCGTCGAGATAATTCGCCGCCCATTCGCGAGGATCTGCCGTAATTTGTTCTGGGTAGAAAAAGTTCGATGGCAACTGGCGTGCATACGCCGCCACCGGTGCAGGCACCCATTCGCCCGTATCTGCCTCAATGACGCGTACACCGGCAATCCCGTCCTTTTTAGACGCATACTGCCGCCACGTGGTGTTTTCCGCACGCGCCCGCCCCACTTCTTCCAAATCCACGATACCCGTGGCAAGCGTCCAATATGATCGCGACAAGGTTTTCCCTGCGACCAACAGCCCATTCGGCGAAGCGATGAACCCACCGCCGTCAAAAACAAGCCGGCTGTTGTCCAATCCCAACAGATTGGAATACGCATACACACAAGCGAGTCGTTCTGCAGCGGTCTGCACCATACGGCGACGCTGTTCGTTCTTACCCGGCGTAAACGGGGAAGCGCTGAGGTTGCATATGATCTCCGCGCCTGCAAGCACCCGCCCTTGCGCGGGCGTCTGCGGCGACCACATATCCTCGCAAATCTCCGCGCTGACACAACCAAACGGCAGCCGAAAGACAAGATCGCCCGCCGGTACCCCGTTGATCGTTGTCACCCCTTCTCGCCATGCCGTCCAGTTACGCCCCTCGTAGAACACACTGTACGTCGGCAAAAAGCGTTTCAAGACTAATCCACGTACCACCCCGTCATGCAGCAGCGCCGCCGCGTTGTACATCATCGAATCGTGATGGACCGGCAACCCCACAAAAACAGATATATCCCGGCAGCTTTCCGCAAGCGCGACCAAGGTCCGCCAACTCCGCCGCGCAATATCAGGCCACCACACCCGATCTTCCAAGCTGTACCCCGATAACGCCAACTCCGGCGTAACCAACAAATTGCAGCCCGCCGCACGAGCCGCTTCGATCAACTCGCGCAAGCGGTCTGAATTGCCCGAAAAATCGCCTACCTTTACAGATACACTGCCGACCCCTATCCGAACCAGCCGCATACCAGGTCTCTCCTATCTACGCGCACATAACCTGCTGACCAACCCCAAATAATTCGACAAGATAGCACGAAACGTCCTTCCACCTATACAGCATACTCCTCATCCCAAAGAGAATCGAAATCGGCACCCGTCCTTGCGAGGAGGGGCGCCAGGCACGACGTGGCAATCCCCTGGGAGTTTGGGGAGAATTCCGACTGTTGTCCTTTTGCGCTTCGCGGTCGAGGGGATTGCTTCGTCGCGTCGGGGACTCCGCCCCTTGCAATGACAACGGGGCGCATGGGGAGGGCGAGCACGGGGGCTCGCCCCTACAGCGGATCGAAGAGGATAGGTTTTACCCGAGTCTGCTGGGTTACGTTTCTCGCCGGTGTCATTGCGAGGAGTGCCGCAGGCACGACGTGGCAATCCCCCTGGGAGTTTGGGGAGAACCCCACCCGAAGTCCTCTTGCGCTTCGCGGTCGAGGGGATTGCTTCGTCGCGTCGGGGACTCCGCTCCTCGCAATGACAACGGGGCGCATGGGGAGGGCGAGCACGGGGGCTCGCTCCTACAGGGGATCGAAGAGGATAGGTTTTACCCGAGTCTGTTGGGTTACGTTTCTCGCCGGTGTCATTGCGAGGAGTGCCGAAGGCACGACGTGGCAATCCCCTGGGAATTTGGGGAGAACCCCGCCCCGAAGTCCTCTTGCGCTTCGCGGTTGAGGGGATTGCTTCGTCGCGTCGGGGACTCCGCTCCTCGCAATGACAACCGGGGGCGCATGAGCACTGATCTACCCCCTCGATGCGGTGCCAAATGTCTGTGAGCTTATGCAAATCACGCTACATACACCAACGCCCATAAGCCAAATACCCATCCGCTTTCGAAATCCGCTATAATCTTTGACTGTGGCAGGATAGGTAGGTCGCACATCCTAGGTTATGGATAGCGAAAGCGAGAAACTTTCTGGGTTGCGGACGCACCGGTTCAATGATACGTCAGCCTGTTTACTATGGAGGGAACATCCCAAGCATGTCTGTAGAAGTCCTCTTAATTCGTAGTAGGCCTGTTGCCGATCAAGGCAGATACTTAAATACGTTGCGTATGTTTCGCGAACATGGCTTTACTGCACGCACGTTGTGCTGGGATCGACAACGTCAACGTCCGAAAACTGAAACGATCGAGGGTTTTTTTGTGCGAAACGCGCGCGTACCCGGTGCTTTTAGCAACAGATCGCTCTTGCTCTGGGTTCCTCTATGGTGGGTCTACGAATTCTTTTATCTCATCTTCCATCCTGCCCATTGTTACTACGCCGCCGACCTCGACACCGCGGTTCCAGTCTTGATTTGGGTGAAGTTCTTGCGCCTGTTTGGACTCAAGCCCTCCTTTATTTTTGACATTGCGGATTTCTACACGGCGAAGGCGATGGCGCTACCGAAACCGCTCTACCGACCGCTCAACGCCGTTGAAAGGCTGCTCGCCGTGCAAGCGGATGCCACGGTGATACCAGACGAGGCACGGATATACCTGCTGGAAGGCGCACAGCCGAAACGGCTGTTCTTTGTACCAAATACCTCCTACGACAAAGTAAAACCCGAATGGGAAAAGAAAGACAACCACGAATTAGTCCTGTTTTGCGCCGGTTCTTTGACGCCGGATCGCGGCGTGACAAAACTCATCGAGGCTACAAAAGGGTTAGATCGAGTGCGCGTGGTCTTTGCAGGCAGAGCCATTTCCCAAGAACAAGTAGAAGAATTTCAACAATCACCTCATGTGGAATATCTTGGACTCATCCCTCAAGAGGAAGTGTTGCACCGCACCGTCGAAGCGGACGTCGTATATTCGTATTACGACCCGTCGCTGGAGATCAATAAGACAGCAAATTCCACAAAGATTTTCGAAGCGATGATGTGTGGCACGGCCATTTTGTGCAATTCGGAACCGCCCAGTACACGGATCGTCCAAGAGACCGGTTGCGGTGTGTGCCTTCCCTATTCAGACGACGATGGTTTACGACAGACCATCATCCAATGGAGAGACCTCCGGGAAATCACGAGGGAGATGGGACGGCGCGGCAGAAAGGCGTTTGAAGAGCAGTACAGTTGGCCGGTCACTGCCGCACCACTTGCCGCGTTTCTGCACGAGCTGCTAGGACATTAGGTGCTGCCGAACACCTCCTGAGGGGTGACATCAGCCTCCGGCGAGAATGGCGTCTATACGCTGAGACAAGTCAGTCAGGTAGGTCTCGTCGCCAGCGGAAAGTTCCGGGGTCAGATAGCCCTCGTAACCGATTTCGACTAAGGCACGGCGGACTTCCTGCCAGTTGACGTCGCCTTCGCGCAAGTTGACCCATTCGTAGCCTTGCCGCCTAAAGTCTTTTAGATGTATTTTGCGTATACGTTTGCCAAGGGTGCGGATCCAGTCCTGCGAAAAACCAAACAGGATGACATTTCCTACGTCGAAATAAGCCTGAAGCCAGGGGCTTTGGAACTCGTCCACATAACGCGCAAATTCCAGAGGACTCAGCAGGAATTTGTTCCAAACATTCTCGACGGCTATGACGATTCCCAATTCTTCCGCTTGGGGTAGGACCTTGGCTATTTCAGCGTGGGACCGTTCCCAAGCCTCCCGATAGCCAACCGTCTCGGTAACCACTGCCGGCACCAACAGCACCGTATCTGCTCCGGTCGCTTTGGCAGTTCGTAAGGCGTTTTCCAACTCTCGCAATCCCTTTTCCACATTTTCGGGATTGGGATCCGAAAGGGGATACTTCCAACCTCCGTAACAGATGGAATGAATGGGAACACCCGCTTCACGGGCAGCGTCGCCTAGCCGCTTCGCCGCTTCCAGATCGTCCATGGGATATGCCTCGATCCCTTCAAAACCGCATTTCCGAGCGAGTCGGAATTTCTCCGGGTCGGACAGTTCACCGGGCAACATGCCCAGTTGCAACGCTTTTTTCATTTTTTGAGGCTCCTGCTGTTCCACACGATCCGCCGCCGTTGCAACAAACGTTGCAGCAAACGCCGACGCACCGACCGACTTGATAAAAGTTCTCCGATTCATAACTCTCTTAACACCTCGCCCGTTTACAAGCGTGTCACTTCAGACCGGCAACGTCCAGGGGCGGCGGTAATGGGGCTGGAGCATCTCGTTTGCCTCCTTGTCCCCGATCACTTCACAGGCAGCGTCATCCCAATAGATTTTCCGGCCTAGTTTGTATGACAAGCCGCCCAAATTGATCGGCAAGTGCACGTTGTAGTGGTATTCGACATCGCAGCTACACCGCTGACGAGATTTGACGCAATCCAAGAACTCTCTCCCGTGTCCTTCCGAGCGCGGTAACGTTTTGGGAACGTCCGGTATCTGGGCAAGCCGGTCGCCTTCGCTGATGATTTCGTGCCAATCGTAATCTGCAAGCAGCGTTCCGTTCACCCCGTGAAATCCAATAGATAACCGCCGGGTAATCCCTTTCCCCCGGTTGACGGCAAGACCATGAGAATTGCCGCACATGTTCGACCAGGTCATGATAAAACCATCATACTCAAATACCGCTTCCAATGTGTCAGGGATGGTGCTCATATCGTTAATCACAAACTTGCCGCCGACCGCCGACGCCGATTTCGGCGCCTTCATGTCTAACGCCCACACAGGCAAATCAAGGATATGTGGTCCCATTTCACTCAGCCAGCTACCGACAATCTCAGCAAAATAACGGTGTTGTCCATTCTTGAACCGCGCCCAATTGAAAGGCAGAGGCTGCAGCGGCCCCAACCACAAATCCCAATTCAAATCGGCAGGGGGATCCACATCGGGCTCAAAACCTATGCCGTTTGGAGCTTCGTTTAAGTTCAACACCGTCCGCACCGTACTGATCTTGCCCAGCATGCCGGAGCGCACTAACTCAACAACCCGATGGTAATTCTCGTTGGCATGAATCTGCGTGCCTACTTGTGTGACCCGATTGTTGGCGCGGGCCGCTTTAATCATAGCCCGTCCTTCGATGGGCGTGGAGCACATAGGTTTTTCGCAATAAACGTCTTTGCCCGCTTCACACGCCAGAATAGTCATCAACGGATGCCAATGCGGAGGCGTGGCCACAATGACTGCGTCGATATCTTTGCGGTCCAGCACGCTCCTAAAATCTTCATAGGCGTCCGCTTTGCCGTCCAGAAGTTCCACTGCTTCCTCGCGATGCGGTTTGTATACATCACAAACCGCCGCAAATCGCACGTCCGGACATGTCTTGAACCAAGACATTAACGCCTTACCACGTCCAGCGCACCCAATAATCCCCAACACAACCGTCTCGCTCGGCGTTGCCTTACCCGTTGGCGCTTTGCCAGCAATTGCCGCGTAAGTGGCTTTCTGTCTGGTGGCACAACCTGCCGTTATTCCCGCCGATGCCGCCGCGCCTGATGTAATCTTGATAAAGTCCCGTCTCGAATATCTCTTCATCGCCTCAACCTCCCGATTTTATTCCGATCTATCGTAGACTAAACCACTCATTTCGTAAGTTCAAATCTTGGTTTGTTCTGACAGAAAGCCATGCAGATGCAACGCGACACACCAAGAATTCCTCTGTAGCCAAACGAACTGCGCCGTAACACCAACCTTCCAAGCACATCGCCCCCATTAACAGTACAAACAAGTAAAAGCACCCAAAAAGGCTGTTTTTACCCACCGACTACCAAAACGTTTTTGTGGCTAGTTATTAAAGAGATGTTTGTAAGGAATGACGTAAGAGCAGTTATCAACGTTGTGAATGTTATGGAAGAGAGACGACTTTAAGGCGCATCAGCGAGACGGATACGACGCGGTCTTATGCATCTTCGAAGACGGCGTTAGAGAAAGGGGGCGGTGCCTACGTAGGTATCTGACATGTAAAACCAAAAGCAGCAAGATCCTTGTAGGATATCTGAAAGACATTGTTCGTGTTTTCAGGAAAGGACAGCAGGGCAACTACTGAGCCGCAATAAAGGACCCTAAGTGGGTGGATCCTGGAAGCGGGGGATAACTTTTGACGACTTTTCCCATCGCTGTCGGGGGCTCCTGCGAATGCCCGGTTCCGCGACAAAAACAAAACATGCCAAATATGCGAGCGTATATGGTAGCATCTTGCTACTCTTTTAACATTCAATAGTAGCATTTATGCTACCATAACTCTTGAGTGTCATGCCGAGTTTATCTTTTTAAACCGTTGTATGACAATGTCTTACGTCTATTTACTTCCCACTTCCTCATATAGGCATAGTAATTGCATCCCTGGTAAGGTATGAAAGAGATGATGAATTTGAGAGTTGCGTTCTCGCATTGGAACAACCGCATTGCGCCGGTCTTTGATGTGGCACCCCAAGTGAGGATCATCGATGTCGAGAACGGACAAGTCGCACACGAACAAGAAGAATCATTGGCTGGCGTACTGCCACTCCAAAAGGCGTTGCGGCTTAAGGAACTAGGCGTCAACACGCTTGTCTGCGGCGCAATTTCGCGGCCGCTATATGCGATTCTTGTTGGCTATGGGATCCACGTGATCCCCTTTGTGGCAGGCAACCTGGAAGAGGTAATCAACGCATGGCTCTCAGGCCAGATTGAGAACGTTGTGTTCGCCATGCCGGGATGTTGCGGTCAACGCCGCCGTCACGGTTGGCGATTGCAAACTAACTATTGGGAGGAACCCGTAATGTTTGGAAAAGGACGAGGTGGATCGGGAAAAGGCGGCGGATTGAGCCAGGGACAAGGTCAAGGCCGAGGACAAGGTCAAGGACAGGGCCAGGGGCAAGGCGGTCGTGGACGCGGCCGTATGGGCGGGCCACAAGCGGGAGGTCCCGGCGGTATGTGCCTGTGTCCCAACTGCGGCCATACGGAACCGCACGAACGCGGTGTCCCATGCGCGGAGCGCAAATGCCCAAAGTGTGGGACTGCCATGACAAGGCAATAACAGACAACCAGTTGGATTTAGAAAGGAGGTGACGACGATGCCCAGAGGAGATGGAACAGGACCCATGGGAATGGGGCCAATGACCGGACGCGCAGCTGGATACTGCGCTGGGTTTGGAGTGCCCGGATACGCGAATCCCATTCCCGGTCGTGGTTTTGGGATGGGGTTCCGAGGAGGCCGTGCTGCCTATGGCCGTGGTTTCGGCGGTGGCGGACGCGGATGGCGGCACTGGTTCTACGCTACCGGTCTGCCCGGCTGGATCCGCTTCGGCGCTGGCATTCCAGCCTTCGGATACGCGAGCCCCTACGGGAACCTCAACCCAGAGGTAGAGAAGCAAGCGCTCAAAAACCAAGCCGACGTTTTGCAGTCGGAGTTGGACGCAATCAAGAAACGTTTGAGCGAGCTTGAAACAAGTTCTACGGCGGAGTGACAACCTATTTCCAGCCGCCGGGTAATCACCCGCGGGCCGCGCTTGCCTCATAGGCCGGCGCGGCCTAAGTCCACGCGGGTTCTAGAAAAGGAAAAAAGAAATGAAGATAGCTTTTACAACATCGGGAAGCGATATCAACGCTCCACTGGACGATCGTTTCGGTCGGGCGGCCAAGTTTCTCGTTTATGATCTGGACAGAAATACTTTCGAGGTATTCGACAACCAACAAAACTTGAACGCGGCTCAAGGAGCTGGGATTCAATCGGCAGAAGCCGTGGTTCGTCTGGGAGCGCAGGCGATCGTGACCGCTCATTGTGGGCCTAAAGCATTTCGAGTTCTTTCAGCAGCTGGTGTCAAAGTCTATAACACCAACGCACGCACAGTGGCCGAGGCCCTTGACCTCTACCGACAAGGGAAGCTAACCGAGGCCGAATCAGCGGATGTTGAAAGTCATTGGGCATGAGTGAACCGGTCGTCACCAACAGGTTCATCAGTATGATTTACAGCGAAGATTTCGCCACGCGGGTGGTACCTCTTCAACTGATTTGTGGCAAAACCCGTACAAATCGTGGAAGGACATCTCTGCGGTTTGCGGAAGACTTAAACAAGCTATGTTGGTTCTTGGGCACCCATTTGACCTATCTATTCCGAGAGTTGGATGCGAGGAATGTTTTTTTCAGGTTGCCGAGCAACGTAACGGCATCGAGCTAAGTTCATCCAAACGAGTGTTAGAAAGGAACAGAACAATGGAAAAAACGACACACGAGGAAAACCCAACTAACAAATGTGGGAACGACCAACAACAAGTAAAGATGAACCGATTATCGTTTTTTCTATACGGACTCGTCGTTGGAGCACTACTTGTGGGGATTATGGGCTGGCTATCGATGCCAAGTATGATGCTCAAGATACATCAGAGCAAATATGACAGCGTTGATGAAACCTGCGCACAACTCAAAGCCGCCATCGAAGCCAATGGATGGCAATGTCCCGCAATCCGGAATCTGAATGAGGCGACAGCGAAGCAAGGTGTCAAGATAGACAAACAGGTGAGAATTGTAGAACTGTGCAAAGCTGAGTACGCCAAAGAGATTCTTGAGACTAATCCGGAAGTTTCTACCCTAATGCCTTGCGCATGGGGTGTTTATGAAGGGAAAGATGGTAAGGTCTACATATCCGCGATGAATACAAGGCTTATGGGAAAGATGTTCGGTGGAAATATCGCCAAAGTTATGGGAAGAGCGGTTTCAAAAGATGAAGAGCAAATGCTTAAGGACATTATTCAACAATAATGCTACCTGAAGCATTCCTGGGCGGTATCTTTTTAACAAGCCGCTACACCGGACGCACGCCGCTATCGTTCCCTGCGCTGGTGGGATTGGCGTTCCGCGAGGGTAGTCTGCCCGATTTTGAAAGGTTGGACATCCTGAAGAGCGTACCGCTTTTTATTATTAAACCTTGTATGGCAAGAGTTGAGTTTATCGGGACCACGGGCGAAGACGCGCGGGATCTGCTCCATGCAAAGACCATAAGGAGACAGGGAAGACGAAACTACATTACCGGAGGCATCCTATGATTCTCGCAATTGCGTCAGGTAAAGGCGGAACCGGAAAGACCACAATTTCAGTTAACTTGGCACAAATGTTTGGCGGCGGCGTGCAGCTGCTCGACTGTGATGTGGAAGAGCCGAACGACCATTTGTTTCTGAAAGGCAAGAGGGTCAGAGAAGAAACCATCACAAGGAACGTTCCGAAGGTGGACAACGCGCTTTGTGACGGATGTGGCGAATGTGCACGGTTTTGCGTTTACAACGCCATCGCATGTATCAACAAAAAACCGTTAGTTTTTGCCGAAATGTGCCATAGTTGCGGTGGCTGCGCAAAAGTTTGCCCCCAAGATGCCATTCGCGAAGTGCCCAATCGGATTGGGGTCATCGAAACCATTCAGTCAGGACCTATTACGCTGATTCAAGGGCGTTTAGATATCGGGCAGTCTATGGCACCGCCCCTTATCCGTGCGGTGAGGGCACGAGGAAACAATGGCGTCCCGGTCATCGTGGACGCACCGCCCGGGACATCATGTCCGGTGATTGCGGCCGTTCGGGATACGGATTTTGTCCTTCTGGTGACGGAACCTACGCCGTTCGGCCTAAACGATCTGCAGTTAGCCGTTGGGATGGTTCGGGAGCTCGGGATACCGTTCGGTGTTGTGGTCAATCGTGCGGGAATCGGCGACGACCGAATACATGAGTTCTGTCACCAAGAAAAGATTCCCCTTCTTTTGGAGGTTCCTGATGACCGACGGATCGCAGAGGCGTACTCCAGAGGAAGTTTGATCGTGGATGCCCTGCCAGAATACCGAGGGCTTTTTCAGACTTTGTTTGAGAAAGTTACGAACTTTCAGCGTGTCGCGCAACACCAATAGAGGCCCAGTTACGAAAATAAATCGGAGATATCCGACATCACCTTGGAGATTTTGCAGGTGACGACAGTAAAACTGCTGACGAAATGTCGCGAAGCTCACGGAAAAGTTCGACGTGAAGCGTCAGCCGCAAGAAGTTCTCAACGCAGTGGGCAAATTGTGCGCCTGTGGAGCATGCCTGAAATTACGTAATTCTGAATGTTCCAAGATTTGCCCCTGGTCGACCTTCAAAAACCTCTATGAGACCGTACAAAACTCAGATAGGCTCGTAACAATATAAAAGAGAGTAGACATGAAGGAACTTGTAATCATTAGCGGTAAAGGTGGCACAGGAAAGACCAGCGTATCAGCTGCATTTGCCGTATTGGCTAATCATCCGGTTATTGCGGATTGCGACGTAGACGCCGCCGACTTGCACCTCGTATTCGCGCCGAAGATCGTCGAGCGCCACGAATTCCGCGCCGGCTATGAAGCGGAAATCGACCCTACAAAGTGCTGGGGTTGCGGCGCATGTTACAGACATTGCCGTTTTGACGCCGTTAGAGAAGAAAATGGCAGCACAAATATAACGACATACCGCATCGATCCGTTCGCCTGTGAAGGGTGCGGGGTATGTGTTCGGTTCTGCCCTGCACAGGCTATTGATTTTCAAGAAAGAAGTTGTGGCGAGTGGTTTGTTTCTGAAACAAGGTGTGGTCCAATGGTGCATGCGCGACTCGGGATTGCTGCCGAGAACTCCGGCAAACTGGTGTCGGTGGTTCGGCGCGAGGCACGTCGGATTCTGGAAAAAACAGGCCGTTCCCTGCTTCTCGTGGATGGGCCACCGGGAATAGGTTGCCCGGTTATCGCCTCAGTTACGGGCGCATCTCTGGTACTCGTTGTCGCGGAGCCGACCGTTTCAGGTGAGCACGACATAAAACGGGTTTTCTCGTTGACGCGCCATTTTCGAGTTTCCGCCGCAGTGTGTGTAAACAAGTGGGACTTGAACCCGCAGATAGCGGAACGTATCGAGCATGCAAGCCGCCAGCTAGGCGCCCAGGTTGTAAGCCGAATACGCTACGACCCAGCTGTGACCGCAGCCCAGATTGAGGGGAAGACTGTCATAGAAACAGACGCACCCTGCGCAGAAGATATAAAACGACTTTGGCAGGAACTAGGGATGTGACTCAAAATCATGACCCTGCAAAAAGGTGAATGACTGTCTGTCTCCTGCATAGGAAACTAAGGAAGTTGTTGGAGTCGTTCAAAAAGGAGGATGAAGTTATGAAGATTGCTATTCCCTTGTCTGAAGGACGTCTATCGATGCACTTCGGCCACTGCGAGCAGTTTGCCATCGTCGAGGTAGACCCCGAGCGGAAACAGGTTTTGAGTAGACAGGACGAGCCCAGCCCGCCGCATCAGCCCGGCCTCTTGCCGGAGTGGCTTGCAGCACGCGGCGTCGATGTGGTCATCGCAGGGGGTATGGGCACCCGCGCCCAATCACTGTTCGCCGCTCATGGAATCGAGGTCAGGGTGGGTGCACCCAGCGAGACTCCGGAGAAATTGGCTGCGGCGTATATCGCAGGCACCCTGCAGCAAGGCGATAACTTTTGTGCCCATTGACACTTAGAGCACAGCCGCCGTGGGCGTTTCTGGCTCCGCGGCGGCTCCTTTCTCTTCACACGGCGCTAATCGGCAACAGTCGTGTCCTCATGAAGTGCTTCATCCATCCAATCCCCTTTATGGTCAGGGCAAAACGACTTCGAAAAAATGACGTAGCGAACCATGAAGAGTTCAGGGATACATCCTTCTCCACAATACCTTTCCCATGCAGTAGGCGGTAAAGGGGATTGTTCCCTTCATCGAAGATTCCCTCCTCGCAATAACACGCAGGACCTTGCGTGCAAGGGGACGTCTTCGATGATGATGGTGTCTTTATTAGACACTCGCTTGTCCAATTTCTCATGCTAACAAAAAAGAAGCGTCAAGGGTACTGGACTTATACATTTTCTTGACTGCAGCCGTGCTGCTGCGTTAGTCTCACTAAAAGAAAACAACAGGTGGAGAGTGACTATGAGACACGTCTGCCGCTTGAGTGCCGTTTGGGTTGGCGCGATCCTTGTTGTTTGCAGCGGGTGCAATACGTTAAGCCGCCAACCACAACTGATGGACGCTCAGATTACGCCATCGTCATTGCGACCCGGCGATAGCGCCCTAATGACCGTACGAGTCAAAGACAAGCATGACGTCGTTAAAGATGTGGTCGGCATTGTTCGCGAGGACCAACGCCAAAAATTCCGACTGCGTGATGACGGTATCGCGCCTCATGACACGACTGCCGGAGACGGCGTATGGTCTTTCCTTGTTGATGTGCCGTTTTTGGCGCCGCCGGGACAGTTTACGCTTGAATTTACGGCTTTAGATTCCCGCGGTAAACCCGTGCTTGTCAAGACCCGAGAAGGAACCGTGCCGCTTCGGCAGACGTGTACCTTTTCAATAGAATTTCCAAAGGAACAGCCCCAGAATAACCCGCCGCAAGCGGGAACGGCACCCGCAGCGCCTGAAACACCTCAGCCCGCACAAAAATAAGCGGCCATTGGTAACAAAACAGGGTGGTTTCGATGTACCCGATTTGGATCGCGGTAGTAGGGGCGCTCGTTACAGCGCCGAATCTTGCCTTTATTTCGGTGGATACCCTACGCGCCGACCGTTTGGGCTTTTATGGGTATGAACGACCGACATCACCGAATCTCGACCGTCTTGCTGCGGAAAGTCTCGTATTCGACGATTGTTTGTGCGAAGTGCCCATTACCAACCCCTCCTTCGGTGCCATGATGACGTCTCAATTCCCCAGGACAACCGGTACAACGCGGAACGGCCTAAAAATGCCGGAACAGGTGCCGACAGTTGCTGAACAGTTCCAGCAGGCGGGCTATTTCACGTTTTGTGTCCAAAGTAACTGGACACTCAAACGCAAACTGAGCGGTCTCGACCGGGGATTTGACGTGTACGACGACGATTTCCATACCAGACGCTGGGGTGTATTCAAGGCGGAACGATACGCGGATGAGGTGACGCGTCGCGCCGTCAAATTACTGGAGCATCGGGACACGTCAAAACCCTTTTTTTGTTGGATACACTATTCTGACCCTCACGCGCCGTATCGATTCCATCGGCAATTCAATTCTGTCGGCGCCCCTCATCGATTAAGGAATCACGTCGACGAGGTTCGCATGAAATATGACTCGGAAGTCGCTTTCACAGATTACCATATTGGGGAATTATTGAAGCACCTACCCAAAGAAGACACGTACATTGTTTTTGTCGCCGACCATGGTGAAAGTCTATACGAACATGATTACCTGGGGCACGGCAGGCGCATTTATCATACGGAGCTCCGGATTCCGTTGTTTATTCACGGTCCAGACATCACTCCTCGCCGAACATCTGTTCCTGCGCGCGGCATTGACATAGGACCCACACTTCTGAGACTCGCAAAACTCAGCGTACCGCCGAGCATGTTAGGCTTGGACCTGCTCTCTCCTGAAATGCCTCAAGAGCGAGTCCGCGTGCTGGAAACGTACGGGGGAGCAGTCCCGCACATTCCCGGGGCACGTTCTATCATGGCTGCGCGCCCGCCCATGAGGCAAGGAGTCGTGTGGAATGGCTGGAAACTGATCTTAGGGGGACCGAGGGCCGAGCTCTACCACCTTGCCGACGACCCCTACGAAACAAAGAATCTCGCAAAGGAACAACCCAACCGCGTCCGGGAACTTTCGAAACTAATTGCTGACTGGGATCAGCGCACCCCTCGAGGCAATGCACAGGAAGTCGAATTATCGCCGGACGATATTGACGCCTTAAAAGCGGGAGGCTACTTGTAACGCCGAACCTTTTCGGAACACCGACATGGGATCGACGGCTTTGCCATTGACACGGTATTCAAAATGCAAGTGGGGTCCCGTAGCCCTTCCGGAAGATCCTACCTGGGCGATCATGGTTTTTGGATCGACCCTGTCGCCCTTTTTCGCAAAGAGACGGGAAGCGTGAGCATATCGCGTCTGGGTTCCATCGTCATGCTGCACCACAACGCACCTACCGTACCTACCATTCCACCCACTGAAAGTCACCTCGCCTGCTTTCAAAGGATAAATTGCCGTGCCCGTCGGTGCGGCAATATCAATCCCTTCGTGATACTCGGGGTCGCCCGTAAACGGGTCCTTGCGCATTCCAAACCCCGAAGTGATACGTGCCTGTGAGATTTCAACCAATGATTGCCATGACAGAACGTTCTTTGAAGGGCTACTGGAGGCGGCGGCAGGCGCCTTGCTCAGAATGTCCTCAATGTAACCCGTAATATCCTGAACGGTAGATCGCGGTTCTGAAACCGTAGAAACCTTGGAGAAACTCGACCCAGAATCCCCCGGGGAGGTGCGGGGTATGTCGGTCGTTTCCCGCAACAATGCCCACTCCAAACCACGCGAAATCGTAGGGGTAATTACAGATACCGCCTGTCTCGAGCGACTGGGGGTTTGACGAGGATCAGTATTCAGAACGGAAAGGTCAAGACGCTGTCCAACCTGAAGTTTATCAGGGTCACTCAAACGGTTGGCGGCGGCCACTTTTTGGACTGCCTCATGGACAGCCCCTGATGGCACGTTTTTTTGGCCCTTCGCCATGGAATCGCGACAAATCTTCCACAACGTTTCACCCGGTTTCACTTCATGGACCGTCGTTGACTGAACGGAGCGGGTTTCGACAGCTTGTTGGAGATATCCTGAGAACGGTTTCGAAACGCTGGGCAGCGGTTTTCTACTAGCGGCTTCCTGCCTAATCGAGCCGAATAGCGGAGGAACCGTCAGCCGCACAATATCCATAAAAACCACCCTAAACCTTATTCACCTTATGCCTAAAACAATTTAGAGCAAACTACGTGCCGCGGTTGTACAAGCACCTAAATATTTGAAAACAGTGAAGATATGGAAGTAAGTCCCTTTCAAAACCTTGGAAGTTTTTTCCCACAGTTGCGAACATCTGTCCCGCAAGGGGTTGACGTCCTGTACCGCTATCGGGATAATGATGTTTTGTAATGGTTAAACAATATGAACGCACGGGCAACATAGGCGTTTCAATGACGCGGCGGAAACCGTTCCAATTACTCATCAAACCCGTGGGCGCGGATTGCAACCTCCGGTGTGCGTATTGTTTTTACCTGCGGGCGCACGAACTCTATCCGGAAACCAAACGTCATATCATGTCGGAATCTGTATTGCAGACCATCGTCCGGGGGCTTCTGTCCTATCGTTTTCCGGAAACGGTATTTGCATGGCAAGGCGGCGAGCCGACACTAGCCGGACTGGATTTCTTTCGTAAAGCCGTTGCCTTCCAACAGCAGTTCGGCGCCCCCCGCCAAATCGTAGGAAACGCCCTCCAAACAAATGGCGTCCTCATCGATGATGCATGGTGCCAATTCTTCTCCCAGTATAACTTTCTTATCGGCTTGAGTATCGATGGCCCGCAAGAGATTCATGACGCCAAACGCACCAATATAGGAGGGCACGGCACTTGGGCAAGGGCAATGGCCGCTGCCGAAACCATGAAACGATGGGGCGTCGAGTTCAACGTGTTGTGCGTGATCAACCGCGATAATGTGTCCCTTGGCGCAGACCTCCTCAAATGGTTCGTGAAAAACGACTTCAGGTTTGTCCAATTCATACCCTGTGTCGAAAAAGAATCACCGTTTAATGTCTCCCCAGAAGACTTCGGGGAATTCCTCTGCGACGTTTTCGACTATTGGTCGAAAGACGGTTTCGGGCGTGTTTCCGTGCGTGATTTCGATGCGCTCTTATCTGCCCGAGTGGGCCAGCCCGCGGGCTTGTGCACCTACGGCGAACGGTGCGATGCGTATATCGTTGTGGAACACAATGGCGATGTCTATCCCTGCGATTTCTTCGTCTATGCCGATTGGAAATTGGGTAACGTGATGAACGCCCCGCTCCACACGTTCCTAGAGACGGAGAAATACAAACAGTTCGCCTATCAGAAGGACAAAGTGCCTGCTTGCCGCGGATGTTCCTGGCGAGCCACTTGTCATGGCGGATGCCAAAAGGACCGATTGGTTGGCGGCACCCGAGATACACCAAGCGTGTTATGTCCTGCCTACAAGCGATTTTTTGCACATGCCCACGCGCGGCTGAATGCCCTTTCAAAACGACTTAACCAGAAAGGAATATCACCATGAACAAGAAAGGGGCTGTCATCCTGTCAATGGCTATCGTCGTGCTTGCCCTTGGGATTTTCTTCGCGTGGCGCGCAAAAAAGCCGTCGGAGCCAATCCAAGAACCTGTAAAAGCACAAACGACGTCGCCTGCACCCTCTCCTGAGCCCACCCAACCTAATACCTCCTCCACGGAACCACCCGCTTCCAATCCAAAGCCCTTACGTCTTTATGGAACTGTGATGGACGTATCAAAAGGCGTACCGATCGTGGGGGCTACCTTACGTGTTACCAATCAGTTGGCGGGCTCGGAGGGAACCAGTCCAAGACGACGTCCCCCTTTCTTGGAACAACCCGAAACCGAGGACGCTACAGCGCCTTCCACAAAAAGCGACGAAAACGGAGCCTACTCTCTGGTTCTTGACGACCGAACAAACTGGAAATCCCTTGCCTGTATCGCCGAAGGTTACGCCCGCGAAACTGTAGGACTCCCCGCCGGCGAGCAAACCGAGTCCCGGATCGATTTCACCTTGCGCCCTGGCGGACAAATCACAGGTCAAGTCATAGATGCTTCCACGGGACAGGGCATTGAAGGAATGGTCGTCGAGGCAGTTGACTCCCAACGTAATATCTTCGAATCGTATGCCGCCAATCGAGCGATTGCCCGTACGGATGTATCCGGCGAATATACCCTAACAGGGCTGCCACTCGGCTCCTACCGGCTTCGCGCGCGCGCACGGCAACGTGGCTATCTGTTCCAGCCCGAACAGATCCGAATTGTCGAGCTCACGGCTGAGGCAAACGTACAGAACGTTGACTTTGCTTTAGAACCGGGAGCTGTCGTACGTGGAAAAGTCACGGACAATGCAAAGAAAGCCATTGCCCGAGCAGACGTGAACGTAATTCCTGGGCAACTCATCCAGACCGCCATGCGTACGCTTGAAACCATGTCGCCGGATGATTTCATAGCACTGTCCGCCCAAACCGACGAACAAGGAAAATTCGAAATCAAAGGCTTGGATTTCGCCACAGACTATCGCCTGCGATGTGAAGCCAACGGCTATGCGGAAACGCTTACCGACCTCTTCCGAATTGAAAAGGGACAATCGCCCAAAGAAATCGAACTGATACTCACAAAAGGCAGTGTCGTTGCCGGTATAGCGAAATACCCCGACGGCAAGGCCGCCGCAAAACGAAACGTTACCCTTATGCCCGAGTTTTCGGCAGTCATGTCCGGGAAAATAGGCGGGGGGAAAACAACGACCACTCAAGAAGACGGAACGTTCCGATTTGAAAACGTTTCGCCGGGAAATTACACCTTGCAACCCATGCGGGCGCCTCTCCCTCCCTTCCTTCAAGGCAATCAATCAAATGTGCTTCAAGTGGTCGTCGAGCCCGACAAAGATATCCTAGGGTTAGAGCTCATAGTCCAACCGCAAGGGGACTCGACTCCTATGCCAAGTCCCCAAGGGGTTATCCAGGGTATCGTTATAGACCCATCTGGCAAACCAGCGGCAAAAGTGCGTGTTGAAGCAAGAGCGGCCATGATACCCACCGCTGCAGGTTCCGCAACCACCAAAGACGACGGAACGTTCACCATCGAGCATCTCGCACCGCTTTCGTATAGCCTGCACGTAACGGACGAACAAGGCGTAGGACGAGTCGAAAACGTGTCCACCGGTTCGAATGTGACCATCCGCCTCGTGGCTCCGGCAATTGTCAGCGGTGTGGTCGTGGACGCAGAAGGAAACCCCGCTGCTTCTTGTCGTGTCGTTCTTCAAAAGAGGGATGCCCTCGACAACGCGCAGCAACAAATGGCAATGTTCGGAAATCTCTTGGCCAGGAGGCAAAATACGCGCACAACAGACTCGTTGGGCTTTTTTGAATTCAAGAATGTCGAAGCCGGACGCTACGTCGTCGAGGCAAGAAGCGACACAGCCGGTACCGGTTCGTCAGCTGAGTTCAGCATCGCTCCAGGACAAACCATGAATGACTTACGCATCGTGCTCGACCCGGGATCAGAATTTAGCGGCACCGTCGAAGGTCCCCGAGGTGAACCCGTGACGGGGGCCAGAGTCTCCCTAACAAGCTCCTCCACCGGGATGGCAGGAATAATGGGGATATTCGGAGGAGCCGCCTTTGGCGGAGCATCGGCTGGTTCCGCCACTACCGATGATTCCGGTAATTTCCGCATCACGCGAGTCCCCCCCGGAGACTACGTTGTGAACGTGGTTCACTCCGATTATGCGCGGTTTCAAGCCGGCGGACTCCATTTTGCTTCAGGACGCAATATAACGGGCTACCGGATTCGTCTTACAAAGGGAGGCAAAGCCACCGGACGCGTTATCTCAGGCGGGTCCCCGCGCCCCGGTGTTATGATCTATCTTATGGGACCCACGGGTATATTCACCGCTACGACGGACAGCACCGGGGCATTTTCTTTTGATGGAATTCCGCCGGGACGATATACCATTCAGACTTTTGACATGGATACGATGGTCCGAGGCGCGACAGAAGGATTTTCCTTCCGACCTCATGTCGTCGATATCGCGGACAACGAAGCTGTTCAAATCGACTTGGGGAATGAACACGGCGTACCCGTTACGGGAAGAATCTCCCTCCAAGGGGAAGGGAATATGATTGTCTACACCCTGCGAAAGCCGGGTGGCCCTGCCCCGGAATCCCTGAACATATTCGACATAAACCAAATGATGGAAGCGGCAACGTACACGGTCGGACAAGGAATCGTGGGCTCAGACGGCACCTTCCGTCTTCCCGCTGTGGAACCGGGAAACTACATTATTGACGTATATGCGCTGAACATTACACCCCAACAACCGCCGGATATGAACAGCTTGCTGTCGGCTTTCCAGACCCCCGTGATACGCCAAGAAATCACGGTGGGCGACCAGCAGGTTGAACTGAATCTGACGGCGCATCCTCCAGGAACCCCGTAACTAGGACGTACCGACACATTTCCAGACAACATCCCTTGTAGGGGCGAGCCCCCGTGCTCGCCCTCCCATTCCTGCCCGGAACCATCGTCTTCCGCCCAGTACCCTCTTTTATCGCTGCGAGGAACGGCGTCCTCGACGCGACGAAGCGATCCCCTCAACCGCGAAGCGTAAAACGGCTTCGTTCACAGACGGGGGTGTCTCCGAACGTCCGGGGGATTGCCACGTCGTGCCTAGCAGGCACTCCTCGCAATGACAGCCGATGAGCGCGTAAGGAGATAAGGTCTTCGAAAGCTCAAGCGTAACTGGGAGGGTGACGCTTTTTTAGGTATATTCTTAACATGGAGTCTTGACAAGCCTTGTTCACAAAGACAACCCGAGCTGCCACAGCTACAGGACTTTCACAACGTGTTGTCTTACTTATGGCAAGTAGGTACACTGTTTCCACTGAAAGAATCTGTTTGACTGTTTCTTTGGAGCGCATCGCGGTATGAAGGTTACGTTTGTTCTTCCACCTCCTAACCTAAGTGGTGGGATACGTGTTGTGGCTGTCCATGCCGCGCGACTTGCCAAACGTGGCCACAAAGTAACGGTGGTCTATCCGCGTCCGGAGGCGCCCGGCCTGCGAGAGGTTTTCCGTGCCCTGGTGCGTGGTAAAGGTTTTCCAGCACGCCCCAGGGTGGACGCTACTTTTTTCCAAGGCTCCGACGTTAGGCTAATCGAACGCGACAAAGCCGCTATGGAAAACCCGGACAGTTATCCCGAGGCGGATGTCATCATCGCCACGTGGTGGGAAACAGCAGAGTGGGTAATCGCTTTGCCGCCTTCGAAAGGAGCCAAGGTCTATTTTCTGCAAGGCTATGAAGCCTTCGAATACATGCCCGTAGAACGGGTGGAACGTACCTGGACCTTCCCGATGCGCAAGATTGTGGTGTCCCGATGGTTGGCAGATTTGGCTCGCGAACGTTTCGGAGATAACGACGTGGTCATTGTCCCTAATAGCGTCGACACTAGCCAGTTTTTTGCCACACCCCGTGATAAACAAGAGATTCTAACCGTAGGGGTCGTCTATTCCGACATGCCCGTGAAGGGTGTGGATATAGCGCTGCAAGCCTTCGAGATCGTGAAAAAACATGTTCCGGAGGTTTGTCTGGTCTCCTTTGGCAACACGCCACCGTCCGAGCATTTGCCGCTTCCTTCTTATGTTCGGTTCGAATGCAAGCCCGCACAGGAACGATTGCGAGAAATCTACTCTCGGTGCGATGCGTGGCTGTTTCCGAGCCGACAGGAGGGGTTCGGATTGCCCATCCTCGAATCTATGGCGTGCCGTACTCCGGTCATTGCGACCCCTGCAGGAGCGGCGCCGGAACTTCTCGCAAAGGGTGGCGGGCTACTTGTGAAACACGAAGATCCCAATGAGATGGCGCAGGCGATCTTGAAGATTCACGCCATGTCCAATCAAGAGTGGCAAGAATTGTCGAATCAGGCATACGACATCGCGCACAGCTATACGTGGGGCGACGCCAGCGCGCTGTTCGAGGCGGCATTAGTTAGCATAGTCCGTCAAAGTCCACGTTAAGGAGGCGAAACGGTTGTCATGTATACACCGCATGTTTCGCCGCTCGTGGCTGTCATGCTCTTTGCTTGGATTCCCATTGTGCTCAGCCTGTTTGCTCTGCTCCCGTCCCGCAACGCCGTGATTACCGCTTTCTTGACCGCTTGGCTTTTTCTCCCAGTACATGAATATGAAATCAAGTTCTTTCCCGAATACAACAAGATGACAGCGACGTGTCTGGGAATCTTCTGCGCCACGTTGATTTTTGACGCGGAACGCCTGTTACGCTTTCGGCCCCGCTGGTATGATCTCCCCGCCCTCGTTTTCATTATGGTACCGCTTTGTTCTTCCCTAGCGAATGGACTCGGCGCTTACGACGGACTCTCCGAATCGTTCAAGCAACTCGTTCATTGGGGACTGCCTTATTTTCTGGGACGCATTTATTTCAATACCCATCGTGATATGCGGGCACTCCTATTTGGTATTTTCATCGGTGGGCTGATTTATGTTCCTTTCTGCTGGTATGAAATCCGTTTTAGCCCCCAGCTGCATCGTTTGCTGTACGGTTTTCACCAAGCCAGTTTCGTTCAAGTCCTCCGATTCGGTGGTTTCCGTCCGATGGTCTTTCTCGAACACGGGCTCATGATAGGCATGTGGATGGCATCGGCTACGTTGGTCGCGGTGGACTTTTGGCTGACGCGGGCTTATCGAAACCTTTGGGGAATACCGATGCCTGTTTTCGCATCCGTCTTAGGGGTAACCACCCTGTTCTGTAAATCGACAGGAGCTATTGTCTTGCTTGTCATCGGCGTAGCAACCCTTGTCATCATTCGCCTGGGCGCACGGGCGCTGCCAATCGGTTTGTTGGCAGCCCTTTCCATTGTCTACGTGGTTATCCGCGCATCGGGGCTTTGGACAGCACAACCCTTAGTTGATTTAGCCGAGAAAGCCATTGGTCCCGACCGCGCCCAATCCTTGCAGACGCGTATCGACAACGAAAACCTACTGGCAGAGAAGGCTCGGCAACGGCTGTTGTTTGGTTGGGGCGGCTGGGGGAGATCTCGCATTTACGATGAGTATGGCAAGGACATTAGCATCACCGACAGCCTCTGGATTATTGTGTTGGGGCAAAACGGGATTGTCGGACTTGGTTCCCTCGTTACTATGATTCTCTTGCCAACTTTTTTGTTGTCCTATCGATTACCCGGCATGGCCTTTCATCACCCGGGAGTGGGAGCAACCCTTGGTGCGGCTTTGATTATTTGCATTTGGATGATCGACAATTGTTTCAATGCTATGGTGAATCCCATTTACGTGGTTTTGGTGGGAGGGCTTGCTGGTATTCCCCGCGTGCGAGCGGTGCAGCTTCCACGAAGGCGCGGCCTGGAAACCAGTTCCGTTTCAGTAACCGCCCAAACACCGGCGGTGCGTGTAGCCCAACACCGAATTGCGGCGAAACGTGCCGCGCGCGAAATAGACAACTGGCTGCCCGAAAGTCGGACATTTTCCCACAGCGATGGCACAAAAAATGAGTAGACGAAATTCATGGTGAACACGTTACGAGCTGAATTTGTAAATCCTTTTCTTGAGAGCACATACGCATTCTTTTCTTCGATGCTATCCTGCAAGGCACGTCGCGGTATGCCAGGCCTTACCGACGGATCCAAACGCCCCAACGAAGTCCTTGCACTTATCGGCATCAGTGGGGCAGTCAGAGGATCACTGGCCATTACCATGCCCGCTGAGACAGCGATTGCCATTGCCGGAAAATTACTGGGTACCCAACTATCCGGATTCGACGAGACCGTGTCTGACTGCCTTGGCGAAGCAGTTAACATTATCGCCGGTGGGGCAAAAGCAAAGCTCTCCGAATTGCTGAATACTACGCTCGATTTGACATTGCCGACGGTCATTCGGGGCGGTTCGTACGAAATGTATTCACCGTCTCGAGTAAAGTGGCTAGAAGTGCCTTTCAGCAGCGATCTAGGAAACTTCGCACTCCGCGTGATGCTGGATATGCCTGCAAAATAGTATTAGCAAGTAACCCTGGGGGAACGATTTTTCCTTTTCCCCAAAAAAGAGTACAATGACTTTCATTCGTTGGGTTTGTTTTTCTTAAGTGGGGCAACATATGTCTACCGAAGAAATGCTTGTTTTTGGCGGTTCCGCAAGTCAAAAGCTCACAGAACGAATTTGTAATTACCTCGGAATCCAAAAGGCACATAACGAAACACTGCGTTTTTCCGACGGTAATCTTTTTGTACGTATTTTGGAAAATGTCCGAAGACGCCCGGTGTATCTTGTCCAGTCAACGGCCTATCCCCCGAATGACAATTTTATGGAATTGTTGTTTTGGGTTGACGCATTTAAGCGCGCCAGCGCAGAGTCCGTCACGGTAGTCATGCCCTATTTTTCCTACGCCAAAGGGGACAAAAAGGACGAGCCCCGCGTATCCATTCGTGCGCGGGTTTGCGCCGATGCCCTGGAAGCAGCCGGAGCTGACCGTGTGGTAACGATGGACCTGCACGCTGCCCAGATTCAAGGCTTCTTCCGTATCCCTGTCGACGACCTATATGCCATGCCTTTGCTTTGCGATGCCGTCAAGCGGCTAGCCCCTAGCGACCTCGTCGTGGTTTCCCCCGACACAGGCTTTGCCAAAAAAGCCCGAAAGTACGCATCTTATTTGGACACCTCTTTTGCTATCGCCGATAAGGAAAGGACCTCTCACAATGAGACTGTCGACGTACTCGAAATAATCGGGGAAGTGAAAGACAAAACCGCACTCATTGTGGACGATTTCACGATCTCGGGCGGCACCTTGGTGGAGGTCGCTGAGAAATTGGTAGAACGCGGCGCCGCCCAAGTCTATGCCGCCGTGACGCATGGTGTGTTTTCGCGAGGTGCTGTGGCTAAAATCGAGGAAAGCCCCATTGAGCGGCTGTTCATTACAGACACGGTTGAAACGCAACCCGAACCATTTGGACCTACGATAGATGTTGTTTCTGTTGCGCCGCTTTTTGGCGAAGCAATTCGAAGAATTCACCGTCGGGAAAGTATCAGCGTGCTTTTCCCGTCGTAATTCGAACAACACGGAATAAAAGGGATGGCATCAGCAAAGATTCCAGCTTGGTATTACCAACAGTTTGATGCCGATTTTTCCTTGGAGGTACCAGAGGAAGGTTTCGGCGGCTGGAAAAAAGAGACCCTGGAGTTGGATTGCGACAAGACCGCTGTCGTCGTCATGCATGCATGGGATTGCGGCACCTTCGAGCAGTACCCAGGGTGGCACCGCTGCGTCCCTTACATCCCCAGAGCGCAAAAGATCGCCCGAGAGGTTTTCCCAACCCTCCTCGAAGCTGTTCGTCGATCTCCCATGAAACTCTTCCACGTTGTTGGAGGCGGCGACTATTATAAAAACCTCCCAGGTTATGCGCGGGCGGTCGCTTTGGCAGGCCCCGAACTCACACACACCGCCAAAATAGACCCGGACCCTTACTACGAAAAACTACTGGCGTTCCGGCGCGATAAGGTACACCCGGGCGCACATAATCTCGCCGATGTTCAACGAGGTTTTGAGCATGTCGACTTTGCTCCGGAAGCTCGGCCTCTGGAACACGAGGGCACTGCAGAGAATGGACGCCAACTCTACGCCCTGTGTGCCGAAACAGGAATTAATCACTTGATCTATTGCGGCTTTGCCATCGATTGGTGCCTCTTGCTTTCGCCCGGAGGTATGGCGGACATGCGAAAACGAGGGTTTCTGTGCTCCGCCTTGCGTCAAGCAACCACCGCAGTAGAAAATAAGGAAACGGCACGCGGTCAACTTTGCAAGGAAGTGGGACTCTGGCGTGTAGCGCTACTCTATGGTTTTGTATTTGACGTCCCGGATTTTATTGCCGCCTTGGACGAGATGGGGAAAGCTTAACTTTTTTGGGAAAGGGAGAAATATGAAGTTGCAGCATCGGTTACTCCTTTCGAACTTGTTGTATTTGCTTTTGCCCGTCTTGATCATCGGCAGTCTTCTTTTAACCAATCGACACTTCTCCCAATTGCAAAAAGAACAAGAGGACCTCAAAAACCACGCACAAAACGTCCAGCATGCGTTGATGACCGTCCGAGATTTTCTGGAAAAGGGCGCGGCTTTTGAAGATGTCGGGAAAGAGATCGAATCGTTAGGAAAATCTATGCAGGCGCTGCATTTGTCGGGTGATATCGTATCAGTACAGAACGCTCTGGAACGCGTTCATGCTATAAAATCCCGCAACAAAGAAATCAGCGAAGCCCTGTTCGAACTGACAGGAAAATCGATAGAACAGTCGAATGGGTTTATCAAATTAGTCAGCGAAAAACTCGCAGACCCTGCCACGCAAGACCAAGTCTCCACCCTGGAACGGCTGGTGATCATCGGTGCGAACATCAATACCACCGCTAATTATGAGATCCGAGTGCGATTCAGTTTGCTGCAGGCTGACCCCACTCAGGCAGACTCGCTCATGGCTTTTCTCGACACCCTCATGCAAAATGTGCGAAATGACGTCGAACGCCTCAAAGACACTCCATTTGCTCAAATGCCCGTGGCGGCGTTACAGGCCAACGAACAAGTGAAAAGTCTGGTGACTGAACAAATTGAACTCCAAAAGGAATTCCAGGATAAGAAGCAAACGATTCTTAACATAATGAATGGACTCGCCGCAGACATTGAGAAGACCGTAGATGCAAAATATCAAAGCTTTTTTGCCAGTATCCGTGAATCCATTCTGGCACTTTGTCTGGTTGCCGTGGTTTTAGCGTTCATATGCATCATCTATTCTCTTGCTACGGCAAAGTCCATTACAAAACGTTTGAGACAGACAGCATCTGCCCTTCAAGAAACCGTTGCCACCGTTACTTCCACCGCGGAACATATGGCTTCCATAAGCAAAGAGATCGCGGACGCGACTTCCTCTCAAGCGGCTGGAATCGAGGAAACCTCGGCTTCATTAGAAGAAATCTATTCCATGACACAGCAAAACGTGTCGAATACCGATGAAGTACGACAACTGATGACCAACGAAGCAGCGGCAAACTTCCAACGACTGCAAGAAAAACTTGCCGTTGTGACGGAAAACCTTCATCAAGCCGTCAAAGCCGCTCAACAGACTTCGGGTGTAGCAAAGACCATCGATGAAATTGCTTTCCAAACAAACTTGCTGGCGCTCAATGCGGCTGTGGAAGCGGCTCGGGCAGGGGACTCCGGCAAGGGATTTGCCGTCGTGGCAGAAGAAGTGCGCAATCTTGCTCAGCGCAGCGCCACCGCAGCGAGAGACGCACAGGAACTCTTGCTCAGTGCTTCCCAGAAAAGCAGCGCCGTGGTTACATTGTTTGATGAAATGAAAGCCGCCTTGGATGAGAACGCTTCTATAGCGCAACGTGTTAGTGAGTCCGTAAACACCATCGCAGAAGCCTCCACCCAACAGTCCCGTGGGATTGACCAGATTACTACCGCCGTGCAGCAGATGGAACAGATTGCGCAAAAGAACTCCGGTACGTCGGAGGAGGCTTCAGCTGCTTCTCAAGAACTTGCCGCACAAGCGAACAAATTACAAGAGTTGGCTGACGAAGTGGTCGCGCTCGTCGGTACGAAATGAGCCGCGAAAATATCTCGCGTGCCAGTTTTTTCAGGGAACTAGATGGCGTCTTCGGGTGAAACCAAAGACCTAGAGTTTTGTTGCGATCCTCTCTTGAATTTAAAAGCAATCACTCCGCACGCAATTCCGAGGATGACGCCACCTGATCGTACGCCGCCGCAAGCACTAATACCGACAAAGGCATCGTCACCAATGTGCCAATTCCAACGACGAGCATCCCAGCAAGGTTCAGCAACACAAGAAAAAGCCAAATAATCGACCAGGAAAGGAAATTTTTCATGACGGTCGTGCGACTAGCTTCCATAGAAGCCCAAGCCCCCGCATCGCTATCGGCCATGTAGAAAAAAGTCAATAGGTAGATGATCATGACGAAAAACCCAGGCAAAACGCACAGGGAAAATCCTACGGCTAGGAATACAGAAATGAGCAGACTTGCGAGAAATGTCGGCAAGAACCGCTGAAAGCCGGAAAATATCACGCTCAGTTCCCCTGACTCACCTCTCACCAAGCGAAGTGCCAAGACACAGTACCCGTAGCACAGAGGCCCACCAACAATGAAATTCCCAATACTCCTGGTAAAGTACGCGAGCACACCAAAAATCACATAAAGGATTACCGAGGCAAGTAACAAAGTACCGAGATTTTTGCTGAATACACCCCATGCCTGGGAAAATAACGCACCTATCTCCAAGTTCACTGGTCTATCTTCCCCATTCATCTGGAACCCTCCTATCGTTTTACCCCATGTCACGGTCCGTTACGTTCTACCTCATAGTATAACAACAATTGCCCTTCTTTTCATCGTTTTTGTTAACACAAACACATGCCGCACTCATATCAGGTTTACAAAGAGTCTGTTCTGCATAAGCCCACAGACGTTTGGCACTGTGACCTAATCCCCCGGGCTCTCATTGCGAGGAGCGAGTCTAATCGTCCTGTAAGGTGCGAGGCATGCCTCGCACCATCTCACTTAGAAAAGCAAGCGCCCGTCCAAAAAGGATTTCCAAAGAGGTTGCTACAGTAGAGTAGTCACGGTATTATTTAGCGGCATGAAAAATCTTATCCAAGAAATCCACTCGTGGCTGGTTGTTTCACGAATATTATTCCAATATGTCCTATATCGTTTAGGGTTTCGGGCATGTCCGACGTTCATGGATCATCGCCCGGAATGTAAACAGGTGATAGGCAGGGTATTGGGCTGGCCCAGGCGACTTCGGGCGACTGGCATGGAATTCTGTCCGAAAGAGCACCCAGCCGTTTTTTGCTGCAACCATTTCAAAAAGGATGATCCTTTCGTGGTTGAGGCGGGCATCTACGATGCTAGCGATCGACACATTTGGGTCATCCCGATGATGCGAGACGACTTCTTCAAGAGTCACCATAGGTTTTTATTATTTGATCCGGACGAACTTATCAATATGTTTGGCACGTTGCGGATCAGCCGCGATAGTGTGACCTTAAGCCAATTGAAGCCCTTTGTGGAACTGTTGCGTTCCCGCGGGAGTTTTTTGATGTTCCCGGGGCGAACACGGAGCCAGTCGGGTCTATTATTTGAATATCGCGAAGGTATCGAGGAACCGGGCGGTCCCACGTTTTTTGCAGCACAAGCGCAACGAAACCACCCCGACCTGAAAGTGGCTATCGTCCCTGTGGCGCGGTCCTACAATCCCGCGACGAAGAAGACGACGGTATCTTACGGGAAGCCGTTGTATTTAGAGGGAAAAACAGACCGAGCTGCTCAACGGGCGCTCGATTTTCGGGTTATCGAAGAGATCGGTAATGCGTTGGAATTGAACGTATCAAATGTTTTGGCAGGTTATCTTTTTTTGCATCGCTTGCACCGGCGTAGAACACCCATCCGACTGGAAGAAATAGAACAGGATTTGCAGTCCGTTTTTGCGAGCGTGGATAAAACAAGGCGTATAGACCCCGACGCTATGAGTAACTTACCGAAAGAAATTCGCCATTCCCTCCGCTTTTTTGAAAAAGCCGGTATGTTGCGACGTACGCGCCAAGAGGTTTATCCGAATGACGAAGCGATCCTGGGCGTTCCGGAGCTCGGACCTCTTTACCGCAAGAAAAACCCCGTGAAGTTCCTCGCCAATCAGATCGCACACATGGCGGACGTTGTCCGCGCCATCGAAGACGTCGTGTTGGACTGATTTCACCCCTTTGCATCACCGAGCCCAAAACGTGCCAACGCCAGAGCCGCCCATAAAAAATAAAATTTCTGTAAGCAGTCTCTCACGTTTGGGGAGATTTGATTAGCCAGACTTCGGAAACGTCGCATCCTCTGCCCGTGCCCCCGCTACCGGGTTCTTGATACCATCGCAGGACAAGTGTTCCGTTTTTCGTTGCTTCTCGGGGAATCATAAACTCTAGGGGTTGTGCGGGATTTGGCTTGGCGATAAACGGATGAATGGTGATATTAGGTTCCGCCTCCAATCGGATGCGGCGTTCCAACCGAATACCCGCATAGGTGACACGAATTTTATAGGATGCCTCAGGGTCCAGACCTGTATATCGCATGGTAAGCGGGGCGTCAAAGCGGGCCTCCGCTTGGGTCAGCCATGACATGCGGTATCCCGGCACAAACAGCGGGGTTTCCAGCAGGGGAGTAGATCGAAATTCCGGGTCGTTTTCCCAACACGTTTCGCTTACAAGATGAGGCTGTTCTGTCTCCTTACCGAGGTTGTCGTAAAAACCTCCCGGACCAGGATTCGACCAATTCAGGACGCGGTTCAATGCATCGAGCCGTTCCTGTTCCTGGGGTAGCACGCGGATTCTTTCAAACTGTTCCATCAGCCACAGTCGGTTATTCAATGGCCTGTCGATTAGGTCAAGATTTGCCCCTCGGTCCCACGCAATGGCTTTATAACGCGGCACACTGAGCTGCATGCGTATGCTTTGAAACAGCGCCTCGGCGAGTTCAAACACACGGGCACGCCACTCGCGAGCCACAGGTTGCAGCACGGCCCTTGCAAGAACCGCCTCTGCCTGCTCCATGGCAAGCAGCGTACCGACTTGGGCGGCATTCCGAAGAGCGTCCATGGCTTCCTGTTCCAGTTCGGTCTCGTAAATCAAACGGCGCGCGATATAGGCGTCGTAGTAGGCACGATAAAGGATCTGTTGAAATCGCCAATTGGCTAACACGTGAGGAGGTGCGAGCCTCTCCATATCTCGGACTTGGGCGAGCGTCGTGAACACGCCGGTGTTGGTAAGTAACGGCCCTGCCCAGTTTTTCTCCAGGGCGACCAGGACTTGGGCGAGCTCGTCCGCCCATGCCGAGTGTATAAAGTAACGCGTGTATTGGCGAAGAATCTCGATCGTTTCTTGCTGGGGATTCCACGCCAAACTGCTCCAAATGATCTTGTTGACGTCGTCATTACAGCCTTCAGAGTATCCCACAAAACCAACCGTCAAATCGTGCCATAACCTAAAAATCCTGCTGTAGCCGTAGGGCCGGGGGTTGATACACTCCCGATTTTCCGTCAGGGCGTAAGCCGGGTCCCACTGCGGTACGGGATACTGACACCGCATGCTGTGTGTCAAATCGTCGTATCGGATGATGGGATAGCGCTCAGGAATTGCCTGCCTCAGTTCCGGGAGAGAAATACGCACTTGAGGACCGAAAGCCACGCCACTGAGCCACGGCATGTCCTGAGAAACAAGCAGGTCGATGAACTCGGTCAATTCGGTTTGGTCAAAACCTTGTGGGGTAACCCATACTTGCGCATCGGGGTGAATCGATCGAAGGTTCGCTGCTTGTTTTTTTAACAACTCCAGCAACAGCTTGGGCGGAGTGTTTCCGGGATCGCCGCCGGGTACCAAAATACCGTCCAAACGCGGCAAGGCGCGAAAGACCTCCCGCCACTCGTTCAGCGCCCTTTCGACCACCTCCCGATCTGAGTAATCGGAGTCCATGGCTGGATACCACAGCCAGAAATCTAGTCCGTACGAATTGGCTGTTTGGGAAACATGAGCGAGCATGTCCAGTTTGGGCACCGTAAAATGCGGACTGTCGTCGTCGTCGTCGCTGCGCGGGGGAATCATCTGAATCCCGTTTGTCCCGAAAACCGCTAGGTCGCGTACATACTGATCGTATTGTTGCGGCGTCCATCCATCATAGCTGTTGGTTTTTGGGCGATATCCAATTTGATGTTGACGAATAGGATGATAGGGCGTCTCGGCGAGGTCCAGAGGGTGTAACAAAACTACGGCGTCTCGAGAATAATGGAGTTCTCGGAGTAATCTTCCTATCCCGAAAAGTAGTCCTCGCTTATCCGCACCTACAACGGCTGCTTTTGTGACTCCCGAACTAAAATCCGTACTGATCGCGAAACTCTCCGGCGCATACGACAGCGCATTGAGTGCCCGTTGAACCACAGGTTCTGTGTGTTGCTCGTTGTCTTCCCTTGTGTTAAGGAACACGATGGGACAGTTCGTTGGAGGCGTCGCATGAGATGGCGTCCACCGCGCCCAGGAACGCGCGGCGACCTCCTCCAAAGCCATTTTTATGAGGGCGCCGTGCCGTGTCATCACCGAGTCGGAAGCGTGAAGGCAAGCCCGAGAGAGGTCTAGGTGAGGTGCAGTGTTCATGGTTAGATTTCCTCAGCATGTTCGCGAAACCAGTCAATGGTTCTCATCAATCCTTCCCGTAGGGTGACCGAAGGTTCGTACTGGATATCCTTTTTGGCGAGGGTAATATCCGCACAAGAACGCCGGATGTCCCCAGGCCGAGGCGGGGTGAATTCTGGTTCAACGGAAACCCCCAAAAGTTCGCCTATCAAACGTGCCAAATCAAGGACGCTGCAGCTGCTTCCGCAGGCAATGTTATAAACGCCGCTGATAGGCCTTTCGAGGGTACAGGCACGGAGGTTTGCACTCACGACATTCTCTACGTAGGTGAAATCACGCGATTGGGTACCATCGCCGTGTATGACGGGCTGTTTCCCCACCAATAGACGCGTAATAAAAAGAGGAATAACCGCAGCGTACTGTGAGGAAGGGTCTTGGCGTGGGCCGAACACGTTGAAATAACGAAAGCCCACGATCTCCATCCCATATAAGTGGGAAAATGTCTGCGCATACAGCTCGTTGGCTGCCTTGGTTACACCATAAGGGGAAATAGGCGCCATGGGCAATTTTTCATGGGCAGGGTACACCTCATTATTCCCGTATACCGATGAAGACGATGCGTAAACAACACGCCGTACCTTGCGGTCTCGGGCTGCCAGGAAAACATTCAGAGTGCCATCTATGTTCGCCGCATTGGACGCGCGCGGGTCTTGCACCGAACGGGGTACGGACGGAATCGCGGCGTGATGAAGACAATAATCCACCCCTTGCATAATGTCTTGTACCAGTGCAAAGTCACAGATACTACCGCAGATGAGATCCAGTTTGTCCTGGATATCTGCAAGATTCTCGCGTTTGCCTGTCGAAAAATCATCGAGGACGCGAACCCGATGACCGTGCTCGACCAAAGCGTGAACCAAGTGACTACCGATAAACCCCGCGCCGCCCGTGACGAGGTAACAAGCCACGATTTTCTCCTTTTATTTTGCAGATCGTAGATACTACCAACGCATCATAACCGATCCCCAGGTCAAACCCGCTCCGAAAGCTACCAAGAGAACTCGGTCTCCCGCTTTCAGACGTCCTTGTTGCACAGCGTCATCAAGTGCGATGGGGATCGTGGCAGCCACGGTATTGGCTGTTCGGTCAATATTGACAAAAATTTTCTCGCGGGGCAACCCCAACCGTTCTGCCACGCTGAAGATAATGCGGGTGTTGGCTTGATGGGGAACAAAAAGGTCCACGTCGTCAATGGTCATTCCTGTGGCACGCAAAACATTTTCGGCAGCGTCGCAGAACGCGGCAACCGCCTTCTTGAACAACTCTCGCCCGCTCATGACGATGCCCAAGTCCAAGTTGTCAATGTTTTCGCAACAGATGACGTGTTTCGAACCGCCGGCAGGAAGATACAACAAATCGTACGAGGCACCGTCGGCACCCAGGTACGTCGAAAGCACGCCGCGTTCCCCTTCTTCCCCTTGCAGCACGGCGGCGCCGGCTCCATCCCCAAAAAGCACCGCGGTGTCGCGCTTCTCCCAGCTGAGTCGATTGGTCATGATGTCCGCCCCGACAACGAGAATTGTCTTATGCACTCCGGAACGAATCAGGGCATCCGCCATCGTGACCGCATACACAAAACCCGAGCAGGCGGCATTGAGGTCATAAGCAGCGGCACGTTTGGCGCCAATCTTGTCCTGGATAAGGCACGCCGCCGAAGGGAAAAGGTAGTCTGACGTCATCGTGCTGCAAATAATCAGCTCAACCTGATCCGGCGAAATACCGGCATTGGCTAGCGCCCGCTTTGCAGCCTCTGCGCCCAAATCCGAAGAGCCCACCCCTGGGTCAGCAACGTGTCGTTGTTTAATTCCCGTGCGTTGTTGAATCCACTCGTCAGTCGTGTCAGTTAATTTCTCCAAATCAGCATTGGTCAGAATTCGCGGCGGCAGGTATTGTCCCGTACCAACAATTCGAGTGCGCAACATACTACAGTCCTCCTCAGATGTCCAAGGCGTTGCCTTGGCAGACGACCAGGTTTTTGTAAGGGACACATCTAACCTTTTTCACCCCAAAGATTTAATTTGACTGGAAAGAGTGTCCCTTAGAAACACGGAGAAAGTATATAGAACAGGCATCCGGAAGTACAAGTAAGCATATAAACAATTAGATTTCAAGCAGGACAACGGACAAACGAGGTTATCCTGAACAAGGCAGGGGGGACTTCCTGTGGTCGTCCCACGTAGAGTTCCTTGTCCGGGAACCCGAGCGGTTGCCTAACATCAGGTCCCCCGGATGCGGGGGGATATAGGGAAACACGGTGCCTCTTTTCCCATGTGCACGCAAGTCCCACCGGATGCGGGGGATATAGGGGGACTGAATCGTGCGCGCAGGGGATAGAAAGCCGGCCCACGCTGTCATTGCGAGGAGTGCCGTCAGGCACGACGTGGCAATCCCCTCGGGGGCAGGGAGATGCCCCGTCTACGCTATGGGCTTTCTGACGCTTCGCGGTTGAGGGGATTGCTTCGTCGCTTCGAAGACTCGCTCCTCGCAATGACAACCGGGGGAAATGGACAAAAGGGAGCCATCCTGAACAAGGTAGGGGCGACCCCCTGTGGTCGCCCGACCCATCAATGCCTCGCCCCACAGGTGAGGGAAGAGGTGGGTTTCCGGGACGATTCCAAGGATTTATGAAGGAGGTACCTTCTCCGAAGCGACAAAAAGATTCCCTTACTGCTTCATGCAAAAAATCTTGGCTAGCGCGGAGATGATTCGTCAGTTTTGTTCATGTCAGGCGATAATCCAAGCTGACCAAGAAGCTCATTGCGCATCGATTTCAATTTATCGACTTGTAAGGAGGGACCAAAAGGTTGCTGTCTCGCCTCGACATAAAGCGCTACGAGACGTTCTTCGTATTGCGGCCCCATCTCGGCGTAGTCAAGTAATCCGGTCAAGACATCCAGCTGCTCCAATTGCGCAAAATTATGCCGATTTGCCGTCGTTCCATCCGCCAAGATCGGTAAGTTTTCCATCTTTCCCGTATAACGTTGTATCAACCGATCCAACTTGGGCGCCGTCAATAAATCCACCGAGGGAGGAATATCCCGGTGGGCATTGACAAACTGGTCAGGCGGGAAAGACCATCTGTAGCGGGTATGCGGCGAGTAGGGTGCCGGTGGTCCTTCTTCCAACACGAGAATCGACCACTGATGATCCCGCGACCAGGGTCGGTCTTGCTTCGGCGGTGCGGGCGGTTCCTTTTCTTCTTTGAGGAAATGTGCCAACGTGATCTCCGTGGCACCTTCCTGCAAAGGTTGCACACGCAGCCAAACACGTTCAGGTGGCAGGCATTCTACCAGCGTTTTTCGCGCACTGGGCACGCGAGTCAATGCGTCAAAATCGATCTGAAATCCTTCTGGAAAGCCCATACCGTCGAGCGGACGTTGCAGTTTACGATCTACCTGCCCGATCGGCACCAACATATCTCCCGTTGCGCACATCATTTGAACGGGAGAAGTTATCCACGATACGAATGAGATAGGACTGAGTCGATACCATGTGTCCGAGGCAAGGTCCGAGCCGAAATATTTGTAACACCAATCCGCAAGCATGGTCACAGAGCACATTACGGGCAAGGGACTCTGACGGATATCTGCCACGGGATACTTCGACACGGGTTTGTTTACCTCAAAGTAACTCAGGTTGTATGCCCAGTTCAGTACAGGGGCGTCTGCCGTGACGGAACGCACAGGGAAAAACTCCGCCGCCATAGCGAGAGCCATGTACCCACCTTGACTTCCCCCGTCAATATGAAGGCGCGTGCGATCGACAAAAGGAAGTCGCCTCGCCCATTGGATTAAGGCGCGAGACTGATTCTCACTGTTTGCCGGCGATGCATCAATCGGCGCGCCACCTTCAGGACCGGTATAATGCGGGGTCACCACCACCCAGCCTTGACGACACCAGCGGTTTGCCCCACCGAAGTCTTTCTCATAGTGGACGTGGCAAAAAAGAGGAAGCGGCTTATGTTGTTCGATATCTTTCTGCCGCACAAAGAGCCGCCCTTGTCCGGTCTTGACTTCGCCCCGCATGTCCCGATAGGGGATTTGGACGGTAACAGCCCACGTGCCCTCTTTTTCTTCTGATTCCAACACGTTCACCGCACCATCAAAACCCTGTTCGTCCAGCACAAAGTCTTGGGAGACTCCGAAGCAATTTTGCAGCAGACCCATCATCATTACGCCCAAAAACGCACTCCACATCACTTCATGTTTCTCCTTTTTCAGATCGAGTTATAACGGTTTGATACGGATATGTCGAAAAGCGGCAGGATGGCCATGGTCCTGAAATGCGATGAATCCTTTGCGCAAACGTAGCCGGAGTTCGTCGTTCTCATCCAAATTGAGGTCTTGAACTACCTCCCCATTTAGCACCGCCCGAAGGTGACTACCGTTTAGAGAAATCTCCAGGTCATTCCATTCCCCTTCGGGTTTCGCGGCGTTCTTTAATGGAGGCACTACATCATAGATCGCGCCTGTGCTGTCTTTATCAACGGGTGTGCCGGAATCCCCCATGATCTGGAACTCCATGCCTATCTTGGAAACACGTCCGGCACGCGGGGCACGCAGGAAAACTCCACTGTTTCCTCCGGGATTGATTTTCCACTCCAACCTCAAAATGAAGTTGTCGTATCTGTCACGGGAACGCAGCATAATCCCGTTGGTTTCCGTACGCACGATCGCACCATCGATAACCTGAAAGCCTTTCGGATTTGGTCCTACAATAGCCCAACCATTTAACGTCTTTCCGTCAAACAGGGAAATCCAACCTGACTGCCGCTCCTCGTCTGTCAACAGGGAATTGTCTGGTTCCCACGGTTGCGATTCGATGGGAAGCGCCATGGCTTTGTCCAACGACGCATAATTTTCTTCTGTACCATCAACCATGAAATGAGTACGATCCAACACAGCCGAGGGCGGTATGGCACCGTACCACAGCACGATTCCCTCAGATTCGTGACGTAACGAATCTTCTCCTCCGTGATAAGGGACAACTCGGATGGGGGCATGATCAGCAGCAGCGAGGAGTAGTTCCGGGGCATTTTCCTGGAAAATCTTGGCATATTCTTCAACATTCTTGCCGTCAAGCCAGAAGACAACCCTATTTAAATCCTTTAATGCCGTCGCAGCACGTCGTAGGACATTTGCGTATGTCCCAGACCCCTGCCACTCATCTTTTGCCGGGACGCGGCAGATCGCCCCCAACTGACGCCAGGTCACTTGTTCGATCAACTCTGTCATTCGCTTCACCGTGTCGGCACTGGAGTCGTCACCAAATGACTGGAGCTCGGGAAGGTCAAAACAAACTGTCGTGGCTCCCACCTCCGCCGCGTGGTTTAACGTTCGAATCACATTTTCCCTTGGCGTGGTCGCTGCAAAAAGGTTTGGCACGTACACCGCCCGTACAAGGAAAGGTTTTGAGCCGCGCATCAACACGCCGTCCTGGATATAAAACTGGTATTTTCCGAACACGGGCGTTTCTTGAGAAAAGGCTGTGCTGGTAATTAACGCAAGAACAAAAGAACATTTCACAACAAACTGCATGTGCTTCACGAGAAGGCCTCCTTCCTGTTTGATGAGTGACTTCCTGGGTGATACCCGATGGGAACCGCGCTCGTCTTTGATCAAAATGCCTGAGTGGTGTATTATGACAAAAAACAAGTCGTAAAGGAATTCCCACGATGAAAGCGTATCGAATGATTGTTTTTTGCTGTTTGTCCGTAATCCTTTTCCCTGTGGGTACGTACTCGGAGGCTACGGAATCTCCCGTTTCATCAGACACGTCGGCATCGGTAGCTTCAAGCCCGGTGGAGACAGGCGACCAGGACGTTGCCCCGCGGCCAACACTTCTAGACCAGAACGAGGCAGTTCAACGCGCCGTTGCTGTAATACAGTCCCATTTCAATGCGTTACCACAGGAGTCCGAGCATAAAGCGTCGGACATTCTTGTACTAGACCTTCAGGGATGCGTCCAAAAAGCCCTCGAACAAAACGCCCAGATTGCCGTCGCGGAAGATAGCGTCCGTGCCGCACAGGCGCGCATCGGTCAAGCTCGATCCGCCCTGTTTCCCCAAGTGAAAGCCACTTACGGCGTCACCCACACCGAGATGAATGAACGGGAGCAGAATGGCTTCATGAGTCTATTGGGAAGCGGCAGCGGCGGATTCAGTGGGTTTGGACTGTGCGGCTTTGGCGGTGTCACGGGGGACCCGTTGATCGACATCGGTTTGCCCATCGTGTTAGGCGTAGGAGGCTCCATTATCGGCAAAAAACTTACCCCAAAACTGACTCCCGATGATACGCTGGAAACGACCCAAGTATCTTTCTCTCAGGTGCTATATGCCGGCGGACAGATACGTGCGGCGATCAACGCTTCCAAATACCTCGCGGAATCGGAGGAATGGAAAAAGTCCGCCAAAATGGCTGAAATCGAATTTGCGGCAAAACAAGCCTACTATGATGTCCTTTTAACGGACGCCTTGGTTCGCGTCGCGGAAGGCAGCGTACGAACCTTTGAACGAAACCTCGCGGACGCGGAACAGATGTTTGACGTCGGTATGATCAGCCATTACGAAGTGACACGCGCCAAGACAGAACTCGGAGCTCGCAAAGCAGACCTCGTGGCAGCGGTAAATGCGCATCGCCTGGCGTTGGCGAACCTGCATCGTGTCTTGTTCGTCCCGCAAGAAGTCCCCATTGAGGTCAAGCCCAGTTTTGATTGGCAACCGCCCAGCGAACCCCTGGCAAATCTGGTGGCAACTGCCTATGAGAAACGCCCCGAAATACTCGCCCTTCAAAAGGCTATCTTAGCCGCGGAAGAAAACCTCAAACGCGTCAAAGGGGAATACAAGCCCCGTATCGGCGTAAATGCTGATTACAAAAACACGGAAGGGGGCGGTGTGAGCATTCCCGATGGATGGACGTTCACCGTCGGTGCCCAGTGGGAACTGGTCGCAGGAGGACGGCGTAAGTTTGAACGGGTGGAATCCCAGGCACAAATCGACAACCTCAAACACCAGTTGGCGGATGTGGAGCGTTTGATCGAGCTCGATGTCACCCAGGCACACATTCAAATTCAAGATGCCATGGCAAAAGTAGAGAGCGAACGAGGCACGGTCGAACTGGCTCAAGAAGGACTACGACTGGCAGAACTCCGTTTCAAAGAGGGCGTTGGCACCCAAACCGAAGTGCTGCAAGCCGAACTCGCGCTGACCAGTGCGGAAACCAAACTAATCCAGTCGCTGCGAGACTACGCGGTTGCCAGCGCCGCTTTGGAACGCGCTACGGGTAACAACTGGTTCTCCAAAATGACAGCCGAAACTGCAAACGCAACGCCGTGAACCTAACTACCCACGTATTTCGCACCATGTTCTAACGTAGGGCCTGTCGCAAAAAAATAAGAGCAGTCGCCTGATTCCGGCGACTGCTCGATTTTTTGACGAACGGGTAACTTACTTCAGCACAACACAACCAGCGCCAAGCACCTGTTTGGGCGGCGTCGCAAATTCCAGTTTCAGCACCGTCACCTGGGCTATTTTGTCCGGACTTGACTTGGGCAACCCTTTGAGAATCAGACGATCCTTTTCCTGAACAAAATCAATCGATTTTCCGCTTTCCAAAAAACTCGCCTTCACCAATTTGGACTTGAGCCCGCCGATAGCCAATTCTGCACCAGGCCAACGACTGCACCAGTAATACGCCGTTTTTCCTTTGAGCGTGAACTGCCCCGTCGGCATCCATTCAAAACGTCCGTCACACCGATCTACTTTCCCATACACAGCCTCTCCGTTCTTGGCGAGCCATTTGCCGACCGCAGTGAGGCGCTCGCGCGCAAGATCGGGAACCGAACCATCCGGCAACGGACCTATGTTCAGTAAGAGATTTCCTCCGCCGGCGGTCACTTCTCGAAGCATCTTGAGAACCGAACGCACGGAATGCCAATCTTCCGGAGGTGCCGGTTGCCATCCCCAAGACCCGTTGAACGTCATGCAGGCTTCCCAAGCGCGCCCCGGTTCTGCCGCTCGGATGTGTTCTTCCGGAGTACCGAAATCTTCGGGTAATTGTGCCCGGTTATTTACAATAAGATGCGGCTGCAGCGCACGCGCCATCCCGGTCATTTTGGCGCTTTCCCAGAGTTCAGGCGACGACAACGGCCAAGAAACGTCATACCAAAGAATATCGATCTTGCCATAATTGCTCATCAATTCCCGCACACACCCGTGCGTAAAATCAACAAAGCGGCGTCTCGCCTTTTCGTCTTTGGCGCAACGTGCCCCGTCAGGATGATGCCAATCCATCAGGGAGTAATAAAAACCAATTTTTAAGCCAAACTCACGGCAGGCTTCTACATACTCCGCAACTAGGTCCCGTTTGGGACCCATCTTCACGGCGTTATAATCCGTTTGCTTGGTGTCCCACAGGCAGAAACCCTCGTGGTGCTTCGTCGTCATGACCATGTATTTCATACCGGCTTGTTTTGCCAGCGCCGCCCATTCCCGCGCCGGACGCGGTTTAGGCTTCCACGTATGGGCTAGTTTTTCGTATTCACGGACAGGGATGCGCTCCCGGTTCATCACCCATTCATGTCTGCCCAGTTGAGAGTACAACCCCCAATGTACAAACATTCCAAAACGTGCCTCGTGCCACCACTTCATCCGTTTGGCTCTGTCTTTTGCTGCAGGATCAGAAACTTGTGTTGTCCCCATGATGTCAGCCCTTTCTCATTTCAATGACCTCTATGTTACTTTTTCAAAAACTGCTGCCTCTCCTCAACCCGGATACTCTACCCCACCGCATACGAAAGTTACAAAGCAGCCCCGCATTGAATACAAAAGATGGGATAGTTCGCCGTACGACTTATGCGTTCGAGACGAGCCCGAGATTCTCCGCAAATCGCCTCAAAAAGCCCGGTAGACCACTGGGCATGGTCACACGCATATCAAAAAGTTTTCGAGCAAGCTCATCGATTCGCCGACTTGCCGGCGCAGCTGGATATTGAAGAAAGAAGGGACGCGTTTGCATCACACCCCGCGACACATGCGGATCTCGCGGAATATAGCCAAGATAAAACAGTTCACAGTCCAGATATTGATGAGCCACCGTCTTGAGCTTCTGCGCCACCGCCAGCGCTTGTTGTTCATTCATCGCAAGATTCACAATGAGCCGAAACACGGCGTCCTGGCGCATTTGGAAAATTGTCTTCAACATCGCGTATGCATCCACAATCGCCGATGGTTCCGGTGTCGTTACAAGAAGCACCTCATCTGCGGCGGCGGCAAATCCTGCAGCGTTTTGCCCAATGCCCGCCATCGTGTCAATCAAGATACAGTCCGCATAATAGTGCAGGTCTTCGATGCCGTCTAGAACACGCTTTCGCGCCACGGGTCCCAAATCCGCCAGCCGGGAAATACCCGAACTGCCCGGCACGATTCGTATCCCACCGGGGCCTTCGACCAAGATGTCGGTCATGCGCCGCTCCCCTTGGATCACTTGCTGCAAGTTAGTAAGCGAGTTCAGACCAAGCAACACCTCGACATTCGCGAGGCCCAGGTCGGCGTCAAGTAACACCACGCGGAGATTCAACCCCGCGAGCGCGATCGCCAAGTTCACGCTGATGCTGGTCTTTCCCACGCCGCCTTTACCGCTGGTCACAGCAAGAACGCGGGCGCGTTGTTTGTTGTTACGAACAAATTCATGCAGATTCTGCGCTTGCTTTCCCACTTCTCGCATTCCCTTCTATCACAAGTGCGGCTAACAACTCCGGCGTTGCAGTCCGAATGTCATCCGGCACCTCTTGACCTACACTGAGATAACTCACAGGAAGTCCCGATTCCACCGCTATCGTGTACATCACGCCCAACTGGCGCGTTTCATCCAACTTGGAAAACATAAGGCTCGTCGGCTGCAGGCTCCGATAGTTCTCCACTGCGGCACGAAGGTCATCTATCGTCGAACCGACGGTCAATACTAAAATCCTCTCGTCGGTCTGTGCGGCACCGAGTATCGCCTTCAACTCGTGGAGATGCCGCACATTGAACATACTCCCTCCGGCGGTATCCATCAGCACCAGGTCGTACGAGCGAAACGCCCGAATCGCCATTGCCACCTCCCGAGGGTCATCCGCGATCTTCATCGGTACACCGATGATATCGGCGTAGACATTCAACTGCTCCGGTGCAGCAACGCGGTATGTGTCTGCTGTGACAAACGCGACCCTCGCCCGACGAACCACAGCATAATGCGCCGCCAATTTCGCTATTGCGGTTGTTTTGCCCACACCTGTAGTTCCCATCAGGGCGACAACACGACATTTACCAGGAGCCAAAACAATCCCGCCGGTTGTTCGGAAACGGCTTGCGGCTTCCAGTTTCATCTTGGTTCGAAACAGCGCCTTATCGCCTCGCGCTCGCAACGTCGTTTCCCGAAGCACGCGCATCACAAGAGCTGCCGCAAGTCGGCGAGATACGCCTCGCTCGACAAGTTCGCGATAATAGGGTATCGCTTCCGAAGGAAGGCCACCGACAGGTGCTTCTGCCAACAGCACGTCGAGTTTTTCACGCACTTCTTGCAGTTCCCGTCGTAACGTCTCGGCGTCCTGAACCGCCGGCTTCGGCTTAGAAAAGGGAACCGCTACCCCTGTCGTCGCACCGGAGACGGGTGTTTGACCTTGGAAATGCGGATTGGGCTTTTCCGGGCAGGGTTCGGTTGAACCGGACCCTGGAGTGGGTTGCACGAGATTCTTAAAATGGGACACGGTGCTTTGAAAACGTTCGTCGGACCCCACGCCCACATTCAGATATTCTTTTTCATATACACTTTTGGAACGGGCGGGCTCTGGCTTTTCCTCCACGCACGAAACGGTGAGCTCCACCTTCTTCTTTCCAAAAAGTCCAAACCATCCGCCCTCGCGTACTTGAGTCGTACGCAATACGACCGCATCCGGTCCGTATCGGCGCCGCATCTCGCGCCACGCTTCATCAAGCGTATCCGAACGTATGATTTGTAACCGTTGTTTCATAAGTCAGCTAGACGTTGATCTGTCCTTCGCTCTCCAAACGTATCGCCGGATCTATTTCGTTGTACGACAGCACGACAATCCTTGGAATCCGACGTTCCACAATCCGACGGAAGTAACGGCGCACTTGAGCCGATGTGAGCACCACCGGGTTATGTCCCGCCAAAAGCAACGGCTGCACCGCATCCCCAGTAGCCCGTGTGATTGCCTCCGCCCGGGAAGGCTCTACCGGGATGTAATCGCCGGTTTCAGATTGCCTGACGGCATTGATGATCTCTCGCTCTATTTGCGGCGAAAGCGTGACCACATGCAACACATTCTCTTCATCGACGTGGTCCGCACAAATGTGCCGTGCCAAGGCTTGACGCACATACTCGGTCAAAAGTTCGGGATCACGCGTGCGCGGACCAAAGTCCGCCAACACCTCGAGAATGACCTCGAGATTGCGGATAGACACCCGCTCACGCAAAAGCAATTGCAAGACTTTTTGTATTTCGCCCAGAGTCATGATGTTGGGCACAAGCTCTTCCACCACCTTCGGAGCCGTCTTTTTCACATGGTCGATCAAGTTCTGAACGTCTTGCCGCGTCAAAATCTCCGCCGCGTGTGCCATGATCAATTCCGAAAGATGCGTTGCTAAGACGGCAGATGGTTCCACAATGGTATAGCCCAATCGCTCGGCACGATCCCGATCTTCTTTCGAAATCCACATCGCTGGAAGCCCAAACGCCGGCTCCCGCGTCGGGGTACCCTCAATTTCTTGTTCCGCAAGTCCGGGATTCATCGCCAAGAATTGGTCGGGATATAGCTCATATCGGGCAAGTTCCGCTTCCCGCAATTTGATACAGTACTCGTTTGGACGAAGACGCATGTTGTCCACAATCCGAACGACAGGAACGACAAACCCCATGCGTGACGCCATCTGTTGCCGAATAATCTGGATTCTTGTCAAGAGGTCACCGCCCTGACTCGGATCAGCCAAGGCAATCAAGCCAAACCCTAATTCTATCTTCAGCGGGTCTACCGTAATTAAGTCTTCCGTACGCGGCGCTTCTTTGGTACGAGCGGCTTCCGCTTCTGCTGCACGCCGCTCTTCCTCCATCACCTGCTTGCGTATCGTGGACTGATGACTCTGATACGCCAGAAAACCGATGACAGCGCTAAGGAACAAAAACGGAGCCGTCGGCATGCCCGGCGCCAATCCGAATGTGGCAAGTAGTACCGCCGCAACGGCAAGTGCACGCGGATACCGAAGCAGCTGATTCCCCAAGTCGGCGCCCAGATTGTCTTCGGTAGCGGTTCGAGTGACCAGAATGCCGGCTGCTGTGGAGATCACCAGCGCCGGCACTTGAGACACGAGACCATCCCCCACCGTGAGCCGCGTATAGGTCTGTGCCGCTTCGACCACAGGACGCCCTTGCATGGCTACCCCAATGACAAGCCCGCCGATGATGTTCACCAACGTGATGATCAACCCGGCAATGGCATCTCCACGCACAAACTTGGTGGCACCGTCCATGGCGCCGTAGAAGTCCGCTTCTTGTTCGATCCGCCGACGCCGCGCCCGCGCCTGTTCCTCCGTGATAAGGCCGGCATTTAAATCGGCGTCAACGCCCATTTGTTTACCGGGCATTGCGTCCAAGGTGAATCGGGCGGCAACTTCCGAGATACGAGTAGCGCCGCGAGTAATCACAACAAATTGAATAACAACGAGTATAGCGAACAACACCATCCCCACTACGTAGCTACCACTCGTCACAAAGGTACCAAAGGCTTCGATAACTCGCCCCGCGTCCGCATTGGCAAGAATGAGACGCGTCGAAGCGACATTGAGACTCAAGCGGAACAAGGTCAACATGAGAAGCAACGAAGGAAATACGGCAAAGTCGATCGGATGCTGCAAATAGATCGTCGCAAGGAGCACGATCACCGAAATAGAGATATTCAACGTGAGCAGAATGTCCAGAATCCACGTAGGGATCGGAATGATCAGCACCACCAGAATCGCCACGACGCAAAACGCCAGGGCGATATCCTGGTTACGCGCCACCGCTCCCAAAGGTTGGGCGGCTTGTTCTGCTGGTCCTGCCACTACGACTGTTCTCCTCTAGAAATCACGCACGGAGCCGCGCATAGCTGGCTGCTTTTGGCCGGGTACGCGGCACCTCTTCCTGGAGTCTCCCCATCGAGCCAGTCAAAAACTCACTTCGTTCTCTCTTCTTTTCTTCTCGTTGATCGATGGCGTAGACAAAACTCAAGATCTCGGCAACCGCACGATACAAGGATTCCGGAATAGCATGAGATACCTCGACGGTACGATACAGCGTCCGAGCCAACTCCGGCTTTTCCACAATGGGGACATCGTGTTCGGTGGCAATGCGACGAATACGATCCGCCAATATGCGAGCACCCTTTGCGACCACAACAGGAGCGTCCATACTATCCATCGCATACCGCAATGCCACCGCATAGGTGGTCGGGTTCGTAATGACAACATCGGCTTTCGGTACCTCCGCCATCATCCGCTGCATTGCCATTTGCCGCTGAATTTGGCGCACGCGTTGACGGATTCGCGGATCGCCTTCAAGTTCTTTCAACTCCTCCCGCGCCTCTTGCACCGTCATACGCAAATCTTGCTCGTATTGCCACCGTTGGAAAAGATAATCCAGTAAACCGATCGCGACCATAACCAGCATGATGCGGAACCATAACAATGCCGTTATTTCCCCCACCCCATAAACAACCCCCACCGGAGACATATGAGACAACAAGAAAAGGTTCTCCCATCGGCCTCGTACCGTGATATAGACCACGTAAGAGATGATTGCCAGTTTCAGAACGGATTTGATCAACTCTACGAAAGCGCGCAGGGAGAAGAATTTCCTAAAACCCTCGAAAGGATTCAGCCGTTCGAATTTCGGAGCAATCGCCTCCGGCGCAAATAAAAAGCCCACTTGTGCGTAATTCATAGCAAGACCCGCCACAGTCAGCAAGATAAAGACCGGCGCCATGATTCCACCGAAATATAACAGAGATTGAATTGCCGTATAGGGCGCGGTCGTCGTCGTGATGTCAATATCGGAGGCATGTGCCAAGAAATATCTCATGGCTTCCACCATATGGGCAAACATCGTAGAACCAAAAAACCACAAGGTAAGCAAACCAAATAGCATAGAGCCTGCGGCAACGAGGTCTTGACTTTTGGCTACAGTACCTCGTTCCCTCGCCCGCTGCCGTTTTAACGGCGACGCCGGAAGTGTCCGTTCACCACCACTTTCTTCAGGCATATACGCCTCAACTCAAGCCGAGCACCAGCTCGCCTACGTGTTCCCACATGCGGTCAAACATGCCGTTAATCACACCAAGATAAATCTGAATCAAAAATGCCGAGACCAATAAACCCATCCCCACCGTCAAGGGGAATCCGACCACAAATAAGTGAATCTGCGGCACAACTCTACCCATAAGCCCCATCGTGATATACGTCAGTAAAAGGACCCCCGCCAGCGGAGCCGCGATCAGCAAGCCGTCAACAAACAACGCGCTTCCCCATGCCCCCACTTGGTTGATCAATTCTGGATGGGCTACCATCCCCCCTAAGGGAATTTTCTCAAACGTGGCGGCAAGGTGCTCAATCATGATAAGGTGGCCATCCAACACCAAGAGATACAACGCCGCTAGTAAGAAATAGAAAAAACCAAAAATCGGCACTTGAGTCTCCATGGCTGGATTGAACACATTCACCAAAGCAAAGCCTGTCAGCATGTCCATGATTTGCCCCGCTACCTGAATCGCGGCAAACGCCAACGTCATCACAAAACCCATGGCTAAACCAACAAGCAGCTCGTTAAGTCCCCACAAAGCAAATGGGAGATAGTCATTGGGAACCGACTCCGGTTGAACCGGCAGGACAGGGGTGATCAACATCGCGCATAACGCCGCCAACCCCGCCTTTGCTATTACCGGAAAATTACGAGAACCCAGCACCGGTGCAGCCACGATGAGTCCCGTAAACCGCACGAGTACGAGTACAAAAACCTTAAAAACCTCCACTTCGTATATCATGTCTTATCCGAGATATTGTCCCATTCCCGTGAATAGTTCTTGTACAAATTGGAGCACGGTCGACATCATGAACGGCATAAAAATGACAAACGCTAATAATACGGCCAGGATCTTCGGCACAAAGGTCAACGTGATCTCTTGAACCTGCGTAACCGATTGAAACACACTAATTAACAAGCCCACCACCATGCCGGCAATTAACATCGGCGCCGAAACAAGCAGCGTCACAAGCATGGCTTTCTGCCCAAGATACACCACGGTATCAATGGTCATTTTTCGTTTGACCTTTCCCCATAAACACAACACAACACAGACGCCAAGACACCGCTCGGCATCTCAAAACATACCACAATATATAGTAATTGTCAACTATTTACTTCAATATAATGGCATACAAACCCGGAAAACTACAACATACTGGGTGTAACGAATACCTGACATACCAAGGTACCTTCTGATAAACAAAAAGTTATTATTTATATAATTCAACTTATTCGCGTTTACATACATCATTTCAGACAGTGCATAAGCGCACAAACGTTTTGCACGGCATCGAGGAGACGGACCCGCGCTTGCACGACCGGTTGTCCCCTACGCTGCAATCGTCGCCGTGCGGCGAAGATGGACCCGCGCTTGCAGCACCGGTTGTGAATGTGAGGAGCCCCGAAGGGGCGACGAGGCAATCTCCTCGGGAATTCGGACTCTGCTTTACCCGTCGTCCTCTTGCGCTACGCGGTCGCGTGGATTGCTTCGTCGCGTCGGGGACTCCGCTCCTCGCAATGACAACCGGGGGCGATAGCACAATAGGACGTAGTTTCGTACTAGAGGAATACAGACAGTTGCCGAGCGCGTTATTGTGTGAGTAAAATAACAGAGAGTTATCTTTTGACTGGAAAGAGGTAAGTTACTATGCCCCTATATACCTATACGTGTCAGAAATGTGGAAAACAGATGGAAATTTTAATTCGTGGCGGCGATGCCCCAAAATGTCCCCATTGTGGCGCAGTGAAACTTAAACGGGAAGCAGGGGTTTTCGCCGCAATGACGAGTGAATCAAGTGCATCCAGTTCGCACGCATCGGGCCCGTGTTGCGGCTGTTCCAGTGGTGGCTCTTGTCCGCTTGGCGGGGAATAATCGCCGTCAATACATTCCTTTCAGCAGTAAAAAGGCGAAATTATGAAGCGCGTCGCTGTTTTTTTGCCGAATTGGCTTGGCGACGTTGTCATGTCTACGCCTGCTATTCGTGCGCTTCACCGGAAATTTCCCGATGCCCGTATCACGGCAGTCGGTACAGCAGCGGCCTGCGATACGGTACAGGGCTTACCTTATATACATAATTTGGTTCCCATTCCCCACCGGGCAGGATTTTGGCAATTATTTCGAATTGCCAGGCGAATTCGCCCGGATGCACAAGACCTCAGTGTCGTCTTCCCCCATTCTTTTCGTGCTGCTTGGCTAGCATTCCTCACACATTCAAAACGGCGTCTGGGGTATGACCGCAATGAACGTGCCGCACTTCTCACCGATACCCTGTCTCCCCACCGGGAAAATGGAAAGATTGTGCCGATCTATATGGCGCAAGAATACTTGGCGCTGGTGGGCGTTCTAGGATGCGAAGACGATGGAGCCGGTTTGGAGCTTTATGCGGACAAAGAAAGTATAGAATTAGTGCGGGAACGCACCGCCGGAACGGGTCCCTTGGTGGGGATAGCGCCGGGCGCGGCTTTCGGACCAAGCAAACAATGGCCGACTGAACGTTATGCCGCTGTTGCCGACCGTTTACACGATGAGATAGGCGCTCGGTGCGTCTTGATGACAGGACCCGGCGAAGAGCAGGTCCAACAAACCATGATTCAAACGGCCCGCCACAAGCTCCTTTTGTACGACGAAGACAAACCATCCATCCGACTTTTGAAAGCGCTCGTATCCCAACTGGACTTACTGATCTGCAACGATTCGGGACCCCGACATGTAGCGGTTGCTTTTCGTGTGCCCGTGATATGCATCATGGGACCTACGTCACCTGCCTATTCAGAAGGACCCTACGAAGTCGGGAAACGTCTCCGGATTGATGTTGACTGTGGACCTTGTCAGAAGCCGGTGTGCCCTACTGATCACCGGTGCATGACGGGCATCAGCGTAGATGAAGTGGTCACCACGGCAAAAGAACTCTTGGAGAATCCAAAACGTAAAAGTTGAGAAGCCACTCGCTCCTAGAGTCATTCCTTGCGAGAGAAATGTGGACATCCTTTGGTAGCGCCAAACCTGCGGCAACCTGCATAGCTTTGAAAAGTCCAACCGGCACAACACAACCCGCGCAACATCCGGACAAGGTTTCACGCGCTGACGAAAGGAGCACGCTGGAGCCGCCTGGGAAAATCTCGGCGTAAGCGTCCACCGCCCCGATGCTTTTCAAACGTTCCCCAAGCGCCTTTATCTTTTCGCAATTGCTCTCGATCGAAAAGGTCACGTGCTGATTATCGTCACTATGCGCTTGAGCGATAGTAACAAAGCCACATATGCCTGCTTGAACTTCTACTCGACTATCCATTCTTGCTCAACCTTTCCTCGACGCGTTTCGGGCTTCACGCACTGCTTCATGAATCATCTCTTTCGAAGGAATACCTTGGGTTTTCCCGTGTATTTTATACACGCGACACGAAAAACATGGCGCGTCGTGCCGTCGCGACACTTCGATATCAAGACCATTAATTTGAATAGAAGGAGAACCGAGAAAACGTTCTTGCATGGCTTGTTCAGCGTTCGTAACTTCCACCAAGTCAATAGGAACCTGAACGCCTTCCTCCAAGAGGACCTCTTTCAAAAGCGCAAGCGCAGGTTGCGAATTCGGACAACCCTCAAAATAGAGAAATCTCACGACCATTTTGTATCGCTCCGAGCGTGTTTGTCTCTGGTTAGAACATACGGCTACTGACGAAGAAAAAGCCCGCGCATGCGGCAAAACACGGATTACCGACAAACGCGGGCGACAATAACATCCTGCACGATCACTAAAACTTCAGCTGAGTTTCCATGTACAAGTAGTCGGCATCCTCATCATCCGTACCGGCATTGGACACCAGACCATTGAAATCATTGTAATTCCCTGTGCGCAAACCATCACCCGTAAACAGGTGCGACCAGCCGGCTTTGAAACTTAAATCCTCACTATACCGGTAAATTCCCCAAATACCGACTTCCCAACCGAGGTCTGCGGAGCTGGACTTTGTCCAAAAGCTGAGCGCCGGCGCTATCGGAACCAAGAATCTCCCCAATCGGAAGTACACCGGCAGGTCAAAGGTCTCCAACGCCTCAAAATACGCCACATCCAATCCGACTTCGATACTCTCGGTAGGCTGTGCCCGCACCCCGCCCCGCGCAATCCATACGTTGCTCAGTTCGCTGAGTTCGTCAATGAAGTTGCTGTACACGGTGTTCGAGAACAACCGGTTGAAACTCACGCTCGCTTCTGCACGGTCAAACGGCCACCACCACTCAAACCAATTGATGTCCCGATTGTCTTCGCCTCCGAGATAAGCAAAGCCTGCATAGGCTCGAGGCTGCCACGCCACATCGAACGTATACCCCAATTCAAGGTTCATTGCCCATTGGTCAAATTCTGCACGATCATCACCATACAAGAATGGCCGGAACAAGAAACCAACTCGATCGGCATCGCCGAATTGGTACGCCGCCTCAGCTTCAAAATCGAAGGCACCCAAGGCGCCGTGGGCACGAAGTCCGACCGTGTGCAGGTTCGTCACATCATAATCGTCTACCCCGAAAAGGTCTTCCAACCATTCGGCAAACCAAATAAAGTTGGTATCGTTTACACTTGCGGCGTCACGCAACCAAAACCAGTACGCATCTATACTGATGTTTTCTAACCCCGTGTAACTCGCATACAAACCATAGAAGTCGGTATCTCCGTCTTCCTCCAACACACCCACCTCGTTGAGTTTTGTCCAAAAACCCATGACGCTAAACATGTCCGTAGCGTATTTCAAGGAGATGCCATCAAACGACAACCCGGCAAATTCAGGGTGATTGGAGTTATTTCCCACAAGCCACCCACTGCCCAGCACAAGTTCCTGTCTCCCGATACGGGCGGTCAGCGGCAAGCCAAACATTTCCGATGCCTCAATATACGCCTGATAGACCTCCACATCGTCATTGGAATTGGCGCGCCCGTCAGCGCCGGTAATCCAATTGGAGCGAAAGTCTTCGCCCCATACATCAAAACTCTCGAGCTCCACAAAAGCACGAACGTTGTTCGTAAAATCGGCTTGGACGTTCAGCGTCGTACGTTGTTCTATTACTTTGTAATTGCCCCAACGGCTGTCCCAGTCGTAGTAACTAGTCACGTTTTGGCCGCCTACAAAATCCCCTATGGGGCGCGCCAACATGAAAAAACTGGGCCATCGCAAACCTTGACCCGCGAGAAACGGTACGGTTCGCGGGTTAAACGTGTTCATCCAGTAATTCCCGCGAATGCGCAGCTCGCCACCAACGGTCACATTCTGGAGTTCCGCCAAAGCCGGCAAAGCCGCCACGAATAAGACAAACGACAAACAGACCCATCTACGTGCCATGGTTTTCATTTTGCTTCCCTCTCCGTTTTGTCCATACCCACTCACATAGTGCTCTTGAAGAGACACAACTCGTTTGCGCTCTTTCTGCAACACTACCAAAAGATCAGGAGATAATCAAAAAATGATTTTGACTTGCTTCGACAGAAGAATCCACGTTAGATAGCTCAGAAAAGTCGCCAGGCTGATGCACAACCCCAAAAGCCAAACCCCGGGGAAGTAACGGAAAACCACTATATTATCCCTTTCGGTTACATGAACACCCCGAAAAACACCCGCAACCTTTTCGATTCTCCGTTCTTCCCCATCAACAGTTACACGCCAACCGGGATAGTACTGATCTGTCAAGACGAGCATGCCCTTTCTTTTTTGTCCTAATCGGATCGTCACCTCGTGCGGCTCGTAGTGACAAACCTCTGCCGAAACATGGTGCGCGCTATATGCGTTCAGTAGCCCGGCAAGATCCCCTATACTTGCCTCCGTTTCTAAAATGAACGCCCGATCCCAAACCGAACGATTCTCATACACGTGACAATCTCCCGCCTCAAATACCTCGAGCAACGAATCAGGGAGAGAGAGTTCCTGCGATGAACAATAGAGAAACTCGTTCCCTTTTCCCAAAATCACATATCGAACACCGAGAATGTTCCAACATTCCGTAGCCCTACTCTCCAAGGCAAGCCCGCCCCATAACCCCACTTGAGCAGGCAACCCAGAAAAACAGGGCAAGCCTGGTGCGCCTTAATCCGAGAGGACTGATAAGGAGAGACCAACTCCCAAAACGATCGTGTCATAAATGGCGAAAAACCGTTAATACAAGGAATCCTGTTTATTGTCCCATACTTGGGGATCCTTCTGCCGTTCTCGACCGCCGCGTCAACATAAACCCTCTCTGCAGGCCGAAGTGTTTGACCCACAAAATCCGTGATCAGTGCGGGAATCCCAGATAAATCCACATGCCGGGGCACGTTGTAATCGGCAACCGCATATAACGCAAAAGGTGGCAAGAGTACCCCACCCAACAACGCCATGCCCTCTGCGTTGCGCCCAATCTTCTTCTCAAGAGCTTTATGTGGCAAGACCAGCACCATAGCCCCGGCAACGGAGGCAAGGATGACAAATACTTCTAGGTCTAAGGACGCGTTTTACCGTAGGAGCAAATCCACGCCCCCTGCCGCTGCAAGAAACACCAAGCATATCTTCAAACGAGAAGCAAAATAGGTGCAACCCGAACTTAACCAATTTTCCAGATTTTGGACACCTTGCGCCGCTAGAACCGATGTACTAAACACCAAGAAAGGCATAAAACGTATCGGAGCCCGAAACATTCTGCCCGTTGGCACAAAATCATAGTAAACTCTTGAAACAAGGGAATGTTCTCCCAGAAGTAATCCGAATGCCACCGAGCCAGTCAAAAGAAAAAACAGCGTCTCGCCCCGGGGTGACCTCAATGATAAAACGACAAGAACCAGAGGCAGAACACCTATGTGGTAAATCAAATCCTCCGGCGTGTACCGGACCAAAGAGACTAACAACGTCAACGGATCAGGTTTGCCTCCCGCAAAAGCCTGTGTAAACGTCAAACCCCCCGTCGTCCGCATACTCTGCGCAGAAGCCTCATACATGAGTAACCACTGCACGGCGCAGAGCCCCAGAGCCCCCGTACACGCCCCCGCAAACCAGACCAGGCGTCTAATTTCGACCGCAAAGGGCGAATTGTTTTCCACGCGTAACCGATCCAAACAGACGACCGCATACCCCACCACCAAAAAGCCTGTGCGCACAAACACCTCTATCTCGCCTGCCAAAAGTTGCAGTGCGTATACAAGGGCAAATGCCGCAGAGGCACCTGAAGAGGGGCGCCTCACAAGCCGATTTGTTAGATACAGTAAAAGCGGGATGAACGCCGCAGAACGAAACGTATCCGGCGCCGTAAGCATTCGCACCACCGTCCAACCACTGAACACCGCGATGAGTGCCCCCACTAGCGCGGGAAACATATTCAAATGTAGCCCCCTGCGAAGAAACAACACCATCGAACAACCAAACAATAAGACGTGAAGATACATCGTCACTAAATGAGCCGGCAGGAGTGACAAAAGAAAAAATAGAACATTGGGAGGGTAAAGCGGCCCATACTCCAGCGTAGCCATCATTGGCACGCCCGCAAATTCAAAAGGGTTCCACAAAGGTAAATGTCCAGACTGAACCGTCTTAACGGAAAAGTACGTATTGGGCAGGTAATACCGAAAAACATCCGCCCCAAAATCCACTACAAAAGCAGGTCTCGCTGGAATAACGCTTACTAACCAAAAGGCCGTTATGATGCCGACAACGACCAGGTATAACGCGACAATCTTGAAGGGGGCGAGTTTATCGAAGATTCTATGTAACACGAAACAGATTTCTCCGCTGGCGAAATTCTAACATAAGTTATTCGGAGGCTCTCCTATTTTCTTAGCTTACGTAGATTTGTACTAATCGATCAGAATAGCGCATACTATAAGCAGCCAAGAGAGAAGTTGTTTTGGCAAAACCAATGTAGTTTGGAAATTATGATTAAGCATTTACGCGTCCTTGTTGTCGACGATGACCCCGATATTCTAGAAGTATTAAAAACGTTTCTCGTCAGTCGGGGGTACACCGTGGTGACAGCAAATGGCGGTCCAGAAGGAATTAAAAGCCTGGATTCAGGCCCCTTTGATTTGATCATCACGGACATTGCGATGGCGGGCATCAACGGTTTTCAACTCCTTAAAACGGCGCGGGAACGTTTTCCTCAAAGCGGCATTGTTTTAATGACCGCCTACGACGAGCGTTATCCTCTTTCGCAAGCATTGAGCGCCGGCGCAGACGGATATATATCCAAACCGTTCACTTTGAAAAAATTTTCCCTTATTTTTGAACGGGCGTATTGGAAAGCGTTGTCTCGAGAAGACTGGTGGGATGCTCATGATGACGGTTGTCCGGAACCGTCCATCCCCTGAAGAGAAGGTATGGAGTTGCCGGGAGCTTCTCCGAACAAAACGCTGTGTCTGCCGAATTCAACCACGATCAACATCTTCCTCCAGAAGAAACGCCACCCTTCATCCGGATTGCAGCGCCTCATCATCCTTGGACACGTCCGTTGACAAACGGCCTACGCCACTTCCCTTCTGTACATTTTGAGGAAAAACCTCCTTCTGACGTTTGCCGAGACTTGCAGCGCCGTCAAATTGACTGTGGTTTGGTTTCCCCTCTAGAAGCCTGGCAAATGGACACCGCCCGGGTTGTCCCCGGAATCGGCGTTAGTAGTATCGGGGGAGCTTTTCCCTGTTCCCTTTTCGTGCGGGAATCGTGCCAAGCGCCGCGAAGAATTGCTCTTGCCAAGGAGGCACAAGCAGATGCCCAGATAGTTTGTTTAGTTTTGGCGCAGTGTTTGCAAATCTATCCTGAACTCCTGTCTGCAGAGCAGAATCCAGAAATGCTTGAACGTGTAGACGCTTGGATGCCCGCGGAGGACTTCTCAGGACAACCTGCCTACACGCAACGTCTCGATCTTTCAAAACTCTGGCATCAAACAACAGGAACGCCTCTGGTGCGTGCGTTGTGGGTAATTAACTCGCAAACGTCATCGGTTGAAATCCGACGGGTACTCGCACTGTCCTTACGCCGTTGGGAAGAAGAATCTCTCCATAAGCATATTCCCATTGTGCAAGGGTTTTATTATAAGATGGGCACAGCAGAAGTAGAAGGCATTCAGTTGATGGCACGGTGTGCGGCAAAATACGGTATTTGTTCCGGCAGCGGGGAGATTGTCTTTTGTTGAAACCGCCAGACAGAAAAAGTTCCTCTGACTCTCCCGACACGGAGATTTCACCGGTACTGTTGTTTCAAACTCTTCAGGGTTTCCTGCCGGAGTTTATTCAACGCATGCTGGTGGTCGCTTCGGAAAACGCGACACTAACCAAGTCTTCCTTTCCTCAGAAACTCGAAGACGCAGACCATTCAGAGCGTGTGGTGGAATTTGCCACCCCTTCGTATCTCGAAGCATTACTCGAACAGAACTCATATGCCAAATACGATGCGATCTTGTTTTGTCCAGACACGGAGCGCCCTTTCGATTTCGTGCCATACGTCCACATCATTTCCAAAGCGCTCACGCCGCAAGGTTGGATATTCTGGGTCACAAGATCCGAGCCTTGCTCCGCAGACCTGCTTGATAGACTCAACGATGTAAACATGGAACTGTACGTCATTTGGGACGCCATGCCATCATCTCTCGTGGCGTCGCCCCAACCCTTTTCCTGGGTACGGAGAACCCGACAAGACGAGATAAAAGGGGACCCAGTCTTATTTCATTGTCTTGCATTTGTGCCCAAAAATTATGATCCCCTGGCGCATGCGCGTGCATTGCTGCTCGATGGCGCACCGGGTCCGGCGTTTAACGTGTTAACTTTTGTTCCGGAAGTCTATCTCGAAAATCCGCCCGTACGTGCAGCCGTCAAGGCGGAACAAGCCTTGTGTTTGCTTGCATGGGATCAGGCAGCATCGGACGGGCTCACGCTGCCGAGATTTCACCTCGCCCAGGCTTTTTTTGCTCAAGCAACCGCCGCCGATCCCCATTGCCATTTGGCTTATTGTGTTCAAGCGGAGTTCTGGCATCGTTTAGGTGACGATTACATGGCTGCCCGGACCCTCCGCTCCATTCAGCACGTTGCCCCTCAAGAGACAACAGCGACTCAACTGAATACGTATACTTCTCATCCCGCAGTACCTACAAAGCCATGGGAACCGCCCGAGTGGAACGAGGGCACGTCGCTGCCGCGAATCTTGCTCATCACCGATAACCGACCCAATTATGGTTTGGACGTGTTGTATGCGGGGTTGTTCCGGGTCCTAGGCGCTGACCATGTTTTAGAGTTCCCCCACAAACCTACCCTGCACGGAGGACAGCCGGAGCGTTTTGCCGACTATCCGTGCTGTTTTTGTCTTCCCGGCGAAGCTGTCACGTTGGAACAAGTATGTGACGAACTGCGGTCCGGCAGGTTTGATTTGCTATTATTCGGCGACGTGGAACGGACGCTGGAACGGGAGCAAGCCCTTCAGGTGGTCCGCGCCGCCGACCGAATCCCCGTGTTCCTATTGGACATGTTGGATGATTTCCGCGACAACCGCCCCGAAGTCTGTGACTGGCTACAATTGAAGCACTTCGCAGGTTATTTTAAACGTGAAATGTTGACGTGTGTCTCTTACGGCAACGGAGTATTCCCCCTACCGTTCGCCTATCCCGAGGAACGCATGCCGACCTCTTTTCCGGAAGACCGTCCGTATCTTCTCTTTTGGGCAGGACAACGCCAATTCGGAATTCGTAAACTCGCCCTGGAATATCTGGAACGACGTTTCAACGTGGATTTTTCCACGCGTTACACGCAAGCGGAATACGTCAGTATCCTACAATCCTCGCACATTGGGCTGGACTTCTCCGGGTTTGGGTTTGACACCGTGCGCTATTGGGAAGTACCGGCACACGGCGCCATGCTGTTAGCCGAACGGCGCCCCACCTGCATTCCCTTCGATTTCACGGACGGAGAATCTGCGGTATTTTTTGATGACATACCTGACCTGGAAAAGAAACTGCTGTATTATGGAACGCATAAGGAAGAGACAATTGCTATTGCGCGCCGAGGATACGACCACGTGAAACGGTATCACACGGCAACCTTGCGGGCAAAGCACCTACTCGGCTGGATAGCGCAAACCATGAGGTAGGCTTTTATGGAACACCTTTTCCCCCCTTCCTTTTATGTAGAACGTCTTCCTGCCCATGTCGAAAACCTCTTCATTGTGGGCGGTCCATCCGACACGAAGAATCTCGCTATTCAAAGAGGTATGCGGGTGTCGTACTGGACAAACGTTGACGAGTTCTGTGCCGATTCGACACAAGGCGACTCTTGGACCTCGTGTGATGCGGTGCTTGTGTTTTTTGCCACTTTAGAAGAAGCTCGAGCAGAACGATTCTGGACGAAAGCCGCCGCGGCATTGGGGAAGAATGTGTACCTATTTACGGCGTTCCAGTCAAACATCTCACCTGATGGGCAGTTTTCACCTGAGGAGTTGCGCCCGTTTCTCACCGAGTTCGGCTGGACGTTGTATCTCACGTGGGAAGCGCGCAACGAACAGAATGAAGTCGTCACTATCCCTTTGTACGTTTGGGTACGAAACCAATATGACCCGATAACCCACGCAAAAATCCTGCGAGAAGCGGGAAAACCCGCGGAAGCCTATGAGATTCTTTCTATGATCCCGGGAGAACGACTCACCGAAGCGAAGGCAAACGCGTTAGTCGATGCAGAAATGCAACGGTGTTTATTGGATTTAGAAAAACGATTGCCCAATACCTACCAATTGCAACTATTCTTTACTTCTCTGAATCTTTTTTATCACGCCGTTTCGATTGACCCCCTTCTACAGGAGCCCTATCACTGCCAGGCTGCGTTTTGGGAACGCATCGGCATGCCGGATATGGGGCGCCGACTGTTGCGTTCCCTAAACTACGCCTCCCAGCAACCTGTGTGTGAGCACTGCCGATCGTTGTTTCAGGAAGAGGCGCCAAAATTGCCTGACATCTTTTCCCGAACTAGAAAAATACGACGTGTCCTGTTTTTAATTCCTCCGGAACCCAACTATGGTTTGGATGTGCTTTACGATGGTTTGTGCGACGTTTTGGACGATGAAAACGTCGTTGATTTTCCAAATAAACCGACACTACACGGCGATCGCCCAATCACTCAAGCCAACTATCCCTGTATGTTCCAGCGGAAAAGTCAAGCGCTTCCTCCCGACGAAATTGTGGCACGTCTGGATAAAAACGATTTCGATATCGTTTTGTATGGAGATGTCAGAGGAACGATGGATGCGGCAGGTTTGCCGCATTTATTGCGGCGTGTTACCGCGCCGATTGTGCTCGTGGACCAAGAAGACACTCCTGTCGACCATTCTCAAGAACGGGAAACACATTTGGGTGTGCGGTTTGCTCTGCAATTCAAACGCGAGAAACTCTCCGGTATTCGCTACGCAGCCCGTACCTATCCTCTTCCCTTTGCCTTCCCGGAGTCTTACCTACCGCAACACCAGCCTGTACACCGCGAACGTACAGTTTTTTGGGCAGGACACCGTATGTTTGGCCTGCGCCGACTGTATCTCGAGTATGTGGAGCAACAGTTCGGACTCCAACTTGACCGACTTCTTCCGCCGGATCAATACGCCGCTGAAATGCTATCTTCGCAAATTGGGTTGAGCTTTTTCGGGTTTGGTTTTGATACGGTGAGATACTGGGAAATCCCTGCTCACGGCTGCATGCTCCTTGCGGAACGCCCGCCCATTGAAATCCCAGAGAACTTCAGAGATGGGGAGTCGGCTGCCTTTTTCGATGACCTACCTGAATTGTCAAGAAAATTGGAATACTATCTAGCCCATCCGTCGGAGGTGCAGCGCATAGCGGAAGCCGGTCACCGCTTATTACGTCGTCATCATACGGGTAAAGCACGTGCGGAACAGATGCTGGAGCGTATCGAACGCTGCCTCTTTTAAGTCCTCAAGCCTCTCAGATTTGCCGAACGCGTCACACAGATTCTTTTTCGAATTATTCGCGATTGGTCTCGTTGGGCTGTTCCAGATGTCGAAGAAAATCCTTTGCTTTTCTAAATTCAGGTTGCAGTTCGAGGGCGCGACGGGCGTGCGCCAGTGCCTTTTCTCGATTTCCTAAGGATTCCAAAGCCACCGCTAAGTTCAGCTCAGTGTCCGCATCCAGAGGCTGAAGCTCGAGAGCCGTTTCGAAGCACCGGACCGCATCTTTTGGGTTGCCTTGCATCAGATACGCCGCCCCCATGTTGCTCCAAATACTTGCTTGAGTGTTCGAATAAAGCAACGCTTGTGTAAAACAGTCAATTGCTTTTTCATACTCCCCTCGCACCAAATAGATGTTTCCGAGATTATTCCATGCGTCCCCGTAATAGGGGTTCTGTTCTAACGCTGCGGCATATGCCGCTTCCGCCTCGCTCCAACGCCCCTGTTCTGCTAATAACGCACCAAGATTGGTATGGGCAACATAATTTTCCGGGTCGATCTTCAACGCCGTGCGGAAGGCGTTCTCGGCATCTTCCCTCTTACCGACTGCCGCATAGAGCCTCCCCATTCCCACGAGAGCCGACGGCTGACTGGGATTCAGACGAAGGGCTTCCATAAGATGTCGCTGCGCCCCCTCTATGTCGCCGCGATCAAATAGAACCGCGCCAAGCGTCGCATGAGCAAGGTCATCTTCAGGCTCAACATCGATGACCCGCCGGAAAACCGTCTCCGTCGAGCGCCAGTGGCCGACATAGTGATAGGAAGTTATCGCGAAGACAGTCGCGAGCGTTCCTCCTAATACCGGCGTTGAAAGAACCGGGCTTCCCAGAACCCGCAAGATATCCGTGCCTCCCCAAACCAGCATCAGGAGCAGTCCGATAGAGGGGATATACATATATCGCGCGGCAATAGAATGCCCTCCGACATGCACAATTCCCGATACCGGCGCTAACGTGATGAGAAACCAGAACCACCCCACAGCGGCATAGGGCGCCCGCTTGAAGAACATGCATACTACCACCGTGATTAGACCCAACAAGACACAACTTCCCAATACACGCCCCAGCGGCTCAACCTCACCGTACAAAGGATAATGAGGGGACAAAGAAAACGGCACAAATGTTTTGGTGAGATACCGTACATAGTAAACGGGCACGTGAGATAGACGCGCCACCCACGATATCTCTTCCGAGGTGCGCAACGAGCCTCCCATCCGGGCCGCATATACACTCATTACCATGATCGCAACCGATATTAGAAACAGCGGTAGTTTTTCCAACACGGTTTTTAGGACATACCCATTCAACCTTGAGGGAGATAGCCGCTGCAACGGCCAAATGTCGAGAAGCAGGAGCGCAGCAGGAAGCGTCATCGCCATGGCTTTTGACATAGCGCTGCAGAGGAAAAGAAACGTCACGATCAGGTAACTGGAGACATGTCTGCGTCTCGTGTAGCGCGCATATGCCCCGAGGCTCAATAACCAGAAAAAAGCAAAAAGGACGTCTTTTCGACTCGAGACCCAAACTACGGGCTCCACGTTCAAAGGATGCATACCAAACAACAACGCTAAGAAAAGGCTTCGATATAGCGAGTTGGTGAGCGAAGTAAAAACTAAAAATATGAGTACAACGTTTGAAATATGTACCAGTAGATTAGTGGCATGAAACCCAACCGGGCTGCTACCAAATAGAGACGCATCCAGTTGGTAGGATAACCATGTCAGCGGATGCCAAAGCCCTATACTGGGAACAAAAGCCCGCCGAATATTCTCAAGAGTCAATCCCGTCAGTACGTGCGGGTTTGCGGTTACATAGATGGGGTCGTCGTAGTTGAGAAACTCAAAACGAACAACGCGCGCATAGACAGCCCCTGTCCATGCCACCAAGAGCAGAACGGCGCAGAGAACTTCCGACGTTCGACGTGTCTCTCGCCCATTGTCCGTAACGATCATTCGCTCTCTGATTACGGCGCTACGCGCACAATTCGGTTATTTGCATCGACGTACACCACCTTCGGAACATGCCGTTGCGCTTCCTCAGGTGTCATCAGCGCGTACGTCAACACAATGACGAGGTCGCCTTTCATTCCACACCGTGCCGCGGGCCCGTTCAGGCACACGACCCCGCTACCCCGTTTGCCCTCGATGAGGTAGGTTTCAATGCGCGTTCCGTTGTTTAGATTCAGCACCTGGATACGTTCGAACGGCAACATACCGGCGGCTTCCATAAGTATGGGGTCAAGCGTCAGACTCCCCTCATACTCTAGGTTGGCTTCCGTAACCACCGCCCGGTGAATCTTGCTCTTCAAAATATGCAGCAACATCTCGAATAAGACCTCATGTTTCTTATCATGTTACGATGCCCGATTCGGCATCAAACATAATATTATCAATCAGTCGCGTCTGCCCGACGTAAGCGGCGACCGCAAGCAATACGCGTCCACGGATTTCCGACACGGGTTGCATCTCGTCAGCATCCACTAACTCAATATAATCAATCTGGACACCGCTCATCGCGTTGCGAACCGCGTCCACAATAGCGTCCACCCTACGTTCGCCAGATTCCAAAAGGCGCTGGGCTTCCAAAAGCCCGCGGGATAGGCAAAGCGCCCGTGCCCGTTCTTCAGCAGACAAATAAACATTACGCGAACTCATCGCTAGCCCATCCGGCTCGCGCACGATCGGCAGGACAACGATCTCGATTCCAAAATCCAGGTCCCGCGTCATGCGCCGAATTACCGCCGCTTGTTGAGCATCCTTTTGCCCAAAATACGCACGGTGCGGGCAAACGGCATGGAACAACTTCGTGACCACCGTCGTAACGCAGCGAAAATGCGTGGGCCTCGAACGACCACACAGGCCCTCCGTTAAGCGACGCACCTCCACATACGTCGCATAGTTGGGCGGATACATCCTCTCAACCCTCGGCGCATACACCGCATCAATACCGATGCGCTCCGCCAATTCACAGTCCGCTTCAAAGGTACGCGGATACCGATTGTAATCCTCGTGGGGAGCAAACTGAGTCGGGTTAACAAAAATACTGAGCACAGAAACATCGTTTTGCTCCACGGAAGCACGCATCAGCGAAGCATGGCCTTCGTGCAAGGCACCCATGGTTGGCACAAACCCAATCCAATTTCCTTCGGCACGTCGGGCATACGCCCATGCCCTCATTTCATCCGCTGTCTCGATAATCCTCATCGGTGTTCGTGCTCCTCCGATGGAAAACTGCCGTCTTTTACCTCTTGAATGTAGGTGTTCACAGCACGACGAATGCCCTCGGCGACATTCTCGTACACTTTGAAATAGGAACGCGGCGGATGGAACCCTAGAATATCATGCAGGATCAAGACCTGCCCGTCACATCCCGCGCCGGACCCAATTCCTATCGTGGGTATATCCAGCGAGGTCGTTATCTCCGCCGCTACATCGGCTTGCACCAGTTCGAGCACTAGAGCAAAACAGCCCGCCTCTTGCAGGGATAGGGCTTCTTCCCGCAAACGGGCACGAGCCTCTTCCCCTCTACCTTGAACCTTGTAACCGCCGATTTGATGCACACTCTGCGGCGTGAACCCAATATGCCCCATGACGGGAATCCCCGCTCTCAAAATACCGCGTATGACGTCGCCGAATTTGTCTGCAGGTCCTTCGAGCTTTATAGCGTGCGCCCCGGCTTCAGCAACAAACCTCCCGGCATTGCGTACCGCTTCCTCCGTACTGACTTGATAAGATAAGAACGGCATGTCAGCCACGATGAGGGCGTGTTCCACGGCACGCGATACCATCTTGACATGGCGCACCATGTCATCCATGGTGATGCCCAGGGTATCTGGTAAACCCATGACGTTGTTCGCACAAGAGTCGCCCACCAGCACGATGTCAATCCCGCATTCATCCAGGATTTTTGCGGTGGGGTAGTCATAGGCAGTAAGCGCGGTTATCTTCTCTCCCGCTCGTTTTCGTTCTTGCAAGGTAGTTGTGCGTATCCGCACCATGATGTGTCCTCCTGAACCGCGACGGCGGCAAGACGCCGTTCGACGATTACGGCCTTGCCTTTCCTAACCGTCTCGGTCCCTTCTAGGGCTCCAAGCGTTGCGGCTCAGCGATGCTGAGGCTGGTACAGCGTCACGGCCCCCTCGGCTTCCGGGCGCGCGACAAGCTCCCGTACCGACAAACCGGTCTCCGGATCGCGCATGTCTGGTGCGACCTCGGCAGCCGGAACCAACACAAACCTGCGGCGACGAAACGCAATATGCGGTATCGTCAACTCATTCGATCGCATCGTTACACCTTCCCATAGAATGATGTCGATGTCAATCGGACGAGGTCGCCCGTGGCTGTTTGCCGGTCGTCCTAACTGCTCTTCAATACCTTTCAATTCCCGCAGCAGACGCTCCGGAGGCATGTCCGTCTCCACAACAACCGCCATGTTCAAAAAACAGGGCTGATGGGGATTACCCTGCGGCGCCGTCTCATAACATCGGGATACTGCCCGCACCTCCACGCCGGGGAGTTTGCTAATACCATCAAGTCCCTTTTTCAGGTTCGCGTCCCTATCGCCCAGGTTGCTCCCGAGGCTCAACAAGACCCGCTTAGCGGCGCCTCGCACCTGTTTTTCGCCGCAGCACATGCTCATAGCTTAGCATATCAAACGCACGTCGAAATGTGCAACGAAGATGTCTTCCGGCAGCATTCGGATCGTCCGAGCCAAAATCGCACATCAGGGCTCGGGTTCCATGGCGGCATTGGCGCGCCCAACGACTTTCTGTAAGTCAAAATGGGCGATCCCGAGTTCAGACAGCAGTCCTGCATAACGCCTCATCCAGCTTTCCGTATCATTATGTATGATGGCATAAGCTAGGGAGGAACCAGCTGCCGTAAATGCGGCGAGCCGTTTGGCGGTCGTTGCGCGTTCCGGATGATGGTGAAACCGGATTGCCTCGGCAAGCTCCCCGGGAAATCCCCAGTTCGATGCCAGCACATAACCGGCTTCGGGATGCGTCACGCCCAGAATTTCTTCCTCGGCTTTCAATAACGCCTCGTCTGCCAGAGTTGGATCTACCTTCTTGTACCGTTCCGGAGCGGCTTGCGCCAACGCCGCTTTGCCTATGTCATGCAATAGCCCCGCCGTGAAAAACACGGCGGTACGTCGTACGCCCGCCGTTTCCGCAAGAGCAACACACACCGAAGCGGCGCCGACCGAGTCTTGCCACAAGCGCCGATAGTCCAAGCCTTTTCCCTCTTTGAACAAATCAGGAACGGCCGCAGACAAGACAATCATGTAGATCTCTTTCAGTCCCACCAACATAACCGCGTGCGTCAGCGCCTCGACACGCTGTACCAAACCGAACGCTGCGGAATTGACCACCCGAAGTAATTTCGCAGCTACCAACGGGTCGCTTCCGACAATTTCCGTCACCTCCTCTATAGAAACATCGGGGTTGGCGACCGCTTCTTGGAGCCGCCGAACGGTTGTTGGCAGTGATGGCAACGTGTCGATTCGACGTACTAGGTCGGCAACGCCCTCCAAACGTATCGCATGAGAGACGGTTTGATACGCACGCCCATAGTCGTAAATCTCTTCTTCCTGGGACTCTCCTTCGGAGGTGCCGTAGTATTTGGCAATCATCGCTCGAATGTCTGTGGCATTACACAACAAGGCGCGCACCCGTAGATTCGTCATCTTCTCGATCTCTTGAATCGTGCGCGAATCCAACGGGCAAGCCATACCCACCGTCAACAAATTGCCAAGTTTATCAAGCGGAAATACCTCGTGCGCTCGGGCAAACGTCGCAGGAATCAAACGAAGCAACGCATCCTGAACCACATAGTTTTGAATTTCTATACTGGCAATTCCAGGTTGCCGCGCCAAAAAATGTTCAAAATCTTCCAGTTTCAAATACCCTTTCGAAAGAAGAATTTGAACAAGTTTGCCCCCACTCTTCTTTTGCTCTTCCAACGCCTCTTCGACGTGGCGTGCCTCGACGATCCCCTCTTGAACGAGGAGCTCACCAATTAGCTTCTTTTGTCCCTTGTTTTGCGACATCATAACGTCTGTCATTCCAAAAAAACTATCTACAGCATGAAAATCATCATAATACTATACACCATTGCCAAAGACTTTTCCTCCGCCCTCTTCCAGTACCGCTAGTATCTCTTGCTACATTGGGTTGATAAATTGACGACGAGGTTTTCCATGAAGGTCATTAAGGGAAAAGTAGTGACGCGTGGCAGCTCAAAGGAAGTTTCAGCCTTTTACGAACCCTTGAGCATTTGGGATTCATTGTTTTCCTTACCTCATGCCATTACCCCACGCCCCCACCGGTGTCATTGCGGGGAGTGCCGCCAGGCACGACTCGGCAATCCCCTCGGCCATCTGTGGACTCTTGCGCATTATCGAGAACTGGCAAAATATCTCTTCCTACACTTCTTGGACAAGAAAATGGAGTTCCGCACCGTCTAATACTTTCCGTCGGGAAACAATAGAAAAACACTATTTCCTAACGAAACCAGAAAAGTTGCAGGTTTCGTATCATTTACCTGCTGTAGTGTGAAAAACCGTTTAATATCTTACAGCATGACTCACACATCGGATTGTTTTGCGATGGATACACAATATATAGACAAACGGTAAAAACAAACCAGCAAAACACAAGCGTTACTTAATCAATTTATTGGGGTATCCGAACATATTTTTACTTTGTGTACCCATTATATTGAAAATCTATGTGAAAAAATTTTTTGTGTTTGATGAAAAAAACCTCTTGACATCCACTATATATTGTGGTAAATTAGCATCGGTGTCTGGAGCCGAGATGGTGGACGTGAGGCTACTTCAACGCACCGTGAAGTTCGTTCCGCAGCCCAAGCCGGTAGCGTCCACATGGAAAACGACAACCATTTGCCAGGCCAGAATACAGGTCGTTTTCCGATGACAAAGTTTATGCCGTGACCCTCTTGCGCCAAGGTGACACGGAACGAGGTTTCGGACACTCCCCGCACCGGGCGGCGGGTTGCCCAAGGCCCGCCGCCCCCTCCTCCTCAATTTAAAAAATGGAATGCTCTCAGTCTTTATGCTTTTCTCTATTTCAAGCTCCGGGCTATACCACAAAAGCGACATCGATCCACTATTCACACTATCCCTGAGTGAAAGATGTAACAACGTAAGGACGCAACCCAGAAACCGGTTACCTATTCGATTGGCAACCATATTTCCGCAAGCTCGACTACGGCATCCCCCAAAATGCCTTTATCAGAACACGTTCATCATGCAATGACGGGACTAGTACAAACACTTGACCTCGCTGGACCCTCCCCTATATAATATTCCCGAAACAAGTTCAGGTTATATTTCCTTTTGCGTCGTTTTTTTGCCGGGTCAGTCAAAATTCGCATTTGTGCCCGTCTATTCCACAAGCGTGGACAAAAATCGCGTGGGCATAGCAAAAAAGGGCCGTAGGGATTTGTTATGTCAATCTTTTCCTCCTCTAAACAAATGAAAGTTGCTTTTCTGGGAGACTACGTGCCGAGGAAGTGCGGGATCGCCACGTTCACCGCAGATTTGCGCAATGCGGTAGCAGCTGGCGGGGCGACGGACGCTTTTCCCGTGGTGGCTGTGACAGACCCTGGACGTACCTACGCCTATCCACCGGAAGTGCGGTTCGAGATACCCCAGAATGACGTCCCTTCATATGTGCGTGCGGCGGATTTTTTGAATGTTTCCCACATCGACGTGCTGTGCGTACAACACGAATTTGGAATTTACGGTGGCGAGGCTGGGGCACATCTCATTGCCCTGTTGAGACGTGCATACATGCCTACCGTCACGACGTTGCACACCATTCTGGAAAAGCCAAACGCTGTACAAGCGAGGGTCTTTTCCGAGCTGGTCGGCTATTCCGACCTTCTGGTGACCATGGCGGAAAAAGGTCGTCAAATGTTGCAAACCATCTACGGCGTTCCGCCGGAAAAAATTGTGGTGATTCCCCACGGCATTCCGGATATGCCGTTTGTGGATCCGAATTTTTATAAAGACCAATTTGGGCTTGTAGGTCGTCCGGTGCTGCTCACGTTCGGTTTGCTTTCGCCCGACAAAGGAATTGAATACGCCATCGAGGCGCTGCCTGCCATCGTTGAAAAGAATCCCGGGGTCCTGTACATCATACTCGGGGCTACGCATCCGAATTTGGTACGGGAGCAAGGGGAAACCTACCGCCTCTCGTTGGAGAGGCAAGTGCGCAGGCTCGGGATGGAAGAGCATGTCATGTTCGTCAACCGCTACGTGACCACGCAGGAGCTCTGCGAGTTTATTGGCGCGGCGGACATTTATCTAACCCCTTATTTGAACGAGGCGCAAATCACATCGGGCACCTTAGCGTATTGTTTCGGTGCAGGGAAAGTGGTTATTTCCACTCCATACTGGCATGCGGCGGAGCTGCTGGCCGACGGACGGGGCATTTTGGTCAATTTTGGCGACAGTGCAGGAATTGCGGAAGCGGTTAATACCATTCTCGCGGATGAACCGCGCCGCCTCGCCATGCGCAAAGAAGCCTACATGCTTGGACGCTCGATGATCTGGAGCCAGGTGGCACGCGCGTATCTCGAGGCGTTCGAGAAGGCGACGGTGTCTTTCATCGAGAACCGGACAGGACGCAAGGTACGCGTCGCGGCCACCCTAAGTAGCTCCCGCAGCGACCTACCACCGTGGCGGTTTGACCACTTGGACCGAATGACGGATTCCACGGGCACCTTCCAGCATGCGGCGTTTTCCTTGCCGTGGTTCGACCACGGGTATTGCACAGACGACAACGCACGAACTTTGATTCTGACCTGCATGCTGGAGCAACTGGACGAGCCCGAGCCCGTGCTAGTCCGCATTCAAACGGCCGCAGCTGCATTCCTTCATCACGCATTTGATCCCAAAACCGGCCGCTTCCGCAACTTTATGTCTTTCGACCGTCGCTGGCTCGAAGAGACGGGCTCAGAAGACTGCCATGGGCGGGCGCTCTGGGGTTTGGGCACAGCGGTGGGCCGAACACGGCGTCCTGGCCTCAAGGCTTGGGCGGCCGCTTCTTTCGAGAAAGCACTCCCCGTTGTCGCTGAGTTCACATCACCCAGGGCGTGGGCATTCACCATTCTGGGTCTACACGAATATTTGCGCACCTTTGAGGGGGATTTGCTCGCTAATCGGATGCGTGCCCAGTTGGGCGAACGGCTCTTCAATTTGTTCAAAGAACATCGAACTCCGGACTGGCCTTGGTGCGAAGAAATCCTCAGCTATGAAAACGCGCGATTGCCAGAAGCGCTCATCATGACGGGAAGATGGACAAACAACCCGCAAATGCTTGAATGCGGTTTGGAGTCGCTCCGGTGGCTAATGGAAAACCAAATCTCGCCGGCAGGTCACTTCCGTCCCATTGGGTCAAACGGTTTTTGGAGAAAAGGGCAGGAGGAGCCAGCCCGATTTGATCAGCAACCTATCGAGACCGCGGCCGCCATCAGCGCCTGCCTCGAAGCGTTCGCCGCCTCTGGCGACGGTATTTGGCGAAAATACGTCGAAACAGCCTTTGATTGGTTCCTGGGAGGGAACGACCTGGGAATTTCGCTCTATGATCCCGGCTCAGGCGGGTGTTTTGACGGCCTGCAAGAGAGTCGTGTCAATCAGAACCAGGGTGCGGAATCTACCCTCGCATTCCTTATTTCCCTGGCACACATGCATCTTCAACTTGACGTTACCGCGATCTTTGGTCCGGAAGCTACAGCACGATGAATACGCTAGACCCACTTGTTCGGCGTCACGACTTAACCATTACCCCTGACCCGCACCGGGTTTTGGTGCGGCCCTTTACGCCGTCGCTCGAAGTCAAACCCGGGGCAAGTTCCGAGCCCAGCCCAAGAATCTTGTCACTCTTTGCGCGAGTGATGATGCTGACCGACGAAGAAGTAAACCGAAAACTTGATGAGGTTTTGAGCGAGTTTCAAGGGAGACATGAGCACATCCGCGAGATATTCCGCACGCGCTTTGCGCAAATCCGTCCCTTAATCCCGTCCGACCGGTTCCTCGATGAAAGCAGACAGTTATTACTGGGTTCCTATTTCATCAACGAATACTCGTTCGAATCCACTGCTCTGTTCAATCCCAGCATAGTTCCAGCGCCCGGCAATCCGATCGAGAACGGCACCTGCCGATTTATCCTTAGCCTACGTGCCGTCGGCGAGGGACATATCTCCTCTATTACTTTCCGTACCGGCGTTGTCGAGGCAGACGGCACCGTGCGCCTTGACCCCATCTCGCGCTTCGTGCACTCCCCCCAGCCCATACCCGCCGCCCAGTACAATTTGGCGATTTTCCGCCGTAAGCTACGCGAACTCGGAATTGCTCCAGAAACGGTAAAAATCGCCACGGAAGGATTACCCGAATCCTTTGTCATGCAAGACCTCGTCAACAAAGTTAAACGACTTCGCGCAGGAGATGTTTCCTACGAGGTTTTGTGGGCGGGCGAACTGGCGTTGATCACCGCCCAAGCCAACTACACGGTCCGATTCGATGAAGGCACGGATATCTCCAGTCGCGTTCTATTTCCCTACGCTCCTGCCGAGTCCAACGGCATTGAGGACGCCCGTTTCGTTCGGTTTATCGATGACGATGGCAGCACGTGCTATTACGCCACCTACACCGCGTATGACGGCAATGTGGTGCTCCCACAAATGCTGGAAACCCACGACTTCCTAGAGTTTTCCATCTGCACCCTCAACGGACCGGCTGTAAAAAACAAAGGCATGGCACTTTTTCCACGACGCATCAATGGCCAGTATGCCATGCTGGGAAGGCAAGACAGCGAGAACATTCATATCATGTTCTCAGATTATCTCCATTTCTGGTATGAGTCCGAAATTTTACTTCGCCCCTCTGAACCATGGGAACTTGTGCAGCTCGGAAATTGTGGCCCCCCAATTGAAACTCCCGAGGGCTGGCTGATACTTACACACGGCGTGGGTCCGATGCGAAAATACAGCATAGGCGCCGCGTTGCTCGATCGGGACAACCCCCGCCGGGTTATTAAACGTCTGCGCGACCCTCTGCTACGTCCTGCCCCTGAAGAACGCGAGGGCTACGTACCCAACGTCGTTTACAGTTGCGGCGGCATGATACACAATGACATGCTCATTCTGCCTTACGCCATTTCCGACACCGCCTCCCGTATAGCCACCGTACAGGTCCGGGACCTACTAGATGCCATGCAGCCAGTTTGAGTATTGAGTCTATGAATATGCTTTATGCACCCCTTGGCAGTGAAACAAACTTCGCGCTCTTCTCTGTTGCCTCCGGTGCCTCTTCGTAAACGAAGGAAAGTACGGGCTATTAGCGATTATGGGCAATTTTCCCTTAGGACTATTCCGTAAACCCGGACAGTGCTCCACCATTCATGAGCTCTCGGGCTTGAGATTGACCACCAGGGGCCCTGAACCTAAAAATAGCGCCGCTACTCGACTTTCCCTGGCGCTGTTTCTATAATTGATTCTAACGGTGCGGTTAAACAAAGAAACCGCATTGGAAACGCCTAGTGCAGAATGACGAGTGAAAACGCCAACGAGCGTGTCAAAAGACCCGATGAGGAAAAATAAGAAGGCAAGAATGCCGAAGTCATACAAGATCGCCTTTTGGCGGATGAATTTTAGAAATCCGGTTTTTGGCGGAGGAGAACAATGAGAACCTTTGTTGCCTATGTGGAATGGGACCCGGAAACGAAACGATATGTCGGGACTGTGCCTGGCATAAAAGGAGCTCATACCCAAGGAGTCACTCTGGATGAGCTGCAAAAAAACCTCAAGGAAGTCTTGGAGTTATGCCTTGAAGAATACACTGGTCCAGAGGAAGACTTGCCCCAGTTTGTAGGATTACAGCAGATTCAGGTGACGGTATGACGCGCCTACCGATCATCGACTTCAAGAAGATGGAGAAGGTCCTTTTTCATTCAGGTTTTCACCTGGCACGGCAGAAGGGGAGCCATGTCTTTTACCGCCACCCAGATGGAAGGACAACCACCCTCCCGAATCATCAAGGGAGAGACCTCGCCCGACCATTAGTCAGGGAAATCCTACGAGAAATTGAAGTATCACCGAAATACTGAAAAAGGTATGACTAAACAAGGAGGAGGGTGACGTGATAGAAAAGGGTCGCCCGAGGGCCTGGTTTTAGCTCGGCAATTGCGAGAGACACCTTGTTGCTTCGCTGGCATTTACCCACAAGGTTTAGCCTTATCCGATTGCGTCTCGCAAAAACCGCGAGTCTCGCGTTAAGTGAGCCACGAAAACAGCGTCAAGTAAGAAGAGGAATAACCTTAAAGTCAAAATCTAAAGACGTGAAAAAAGTCTTGAACACCTATCCTCCGCACCGGGCGGCGGGCTGCCCAAGGCCCGCCGCCCCCTTGCCTAAACTGTCGAACATGCTGGTGTTAGCGATTCTCGGCGTTTCCCTGTCCAGGTCCTTCCCTGCGGGGTTCTCCGCGCCCCTCGCCACCGCGTCTTGCTCCAGTGCCAAACGCAACGGCCTGTTTCCATTGGGCAAGTTGTTCTTCGGAGAGAATCTTCGAAAGGTTTTCGTCGAGCTTGGTGCGCAGCGCCATTGCCTTCTCGCGAAAGTCTTCAGACGGCGGACCCGCTTCGCTGCGCGTGGCCATCAAGGCGCGACTTTCAATGACGTACGTATTAATCAGCTCGAGCGCATCCGCCTGTTTTTCACCGAGGTTAAAACCGGCAATCGTGTGCACCATCACGTCCCATCGGGCATCAAACGTACCCAAGCGTTGCACTGCCGTCTCGGTTTGTTTTTCGTCGAGAAACGAAGCAACCGCCTTCTTCAAGTTCTCCCGAGCGCCTTCGGCAAGTTCCAATGTCGCTTTGCGCCAGGCTTCGCGAGCGTCGGGACCCCGTTCCATGGAAGAACGGCGTTCTTCCAAAGCGGTTTGGTGGTCTTTGCGCGCCTTGACATATGCTTCAACAAGTTTTCCGACGTTTTCTTCGGATAAACCAAGTTTCGACCCAACATGTTGCGCTTGCAATTTCCATGCGGCTTCCGCCTGTTCCTGCGTCAACCGCGCACGCGCGCCCCGACCTTCCCCGGGACCTGGCTGCGCCAAAGCCGATAAGCAAAACGCCACCGCAAAACCGACGACCCCCATTAGCCACAGCACATTACTCAAATTCCGCCGTTTCATCGTCCACCTCCTATTTTTCAAGGGCTGTTTTCAAGCACACCATGTGCCTTAACACTCTTGACTTTGTATAAAACACGAAAACTTCCGTTTGGGTTCCCGCCCGATTACCAACTCCGTCGTGCTCACGAAAAGGCGCCTTCTCTCATGAGTTTGTTTGATGCGCCTGACTTTGTAGTTGCTGAATAGCCCGCGCAGCGCGGGTTGCTTCGCGCGAAGTGGGATTGAGTTCGATTACCGACTGATATGCCCCTATGGCACTGGCAATATCCCCCGCCGCGCGATATGCCTGCGCTAGTTGTAAACGAATGCCCAAGTCGTTGGGCTGAAGCGAAAGCGCCGTGAGGTAGGCGTTTTGGGCGTCAGCGTACAATCTCATTTGCACCAGTGCCTGCGCCATGCTCACGTGGGCTTGCGCATTGTTCGGCGTTAACGCTACCAGTTGCTGATATTCATTCAAAGCGGCCGAAAAATTCCCGGTGCGTCGGTAATAATCCGCCAAGGAACGATGCGCATCCGGCGAATTTGGCGCTTCTTGTACCCATTGCGACAAAACCGCCGCTTCTTGCTGCGGCATATTCAAACGGCGATAGAGACTCGCCGCTTGTGCGTACATATCGAGAGAGCCTCGATTCAAACCCTCGTAGATCGAGAGTTCTTGTGCGGCTAAATCGGCGGCGCCCATTTGTTGATACACTTGCGCCAGAAGATAATGAGGCGTGGCATCGGTCGGCAAGGCATCAGCCCACTGCTGATACGTCTGCAACTCCAGATCGGTCATTCCCAGTTGGTGCTGTACCCGCCCGAGGTTCCTGTAGGCATCCCGGTTGGTCGGGTCAACAGAGAGCGTGCGATTGAGTAAATCCGTGGCAGTATCATAGTCGCCTCGGGCTGCGGCTTGCCTCGCCTCATTCACCCACTGTTTCGTGAATGCGTTTGACAGGCTGTGCGGGAAATCCCCCCTCTTTTTTGGAGAATTGCGCGCAGAACTATGCCTGCGATCGGCTTGAGCGTCCGTGCCGGTCCCTGCATTGGGACTTACGCCGTTACGTTTCGCCGCAGCACGCGCCCCTTCTCGACGATGCCGCAGCGTCTGCGTCGAAGCCAACGACTCGTTCTTCTTGACATCATCGTCTTTTGCGTCTCTGGACGTTCCCTTTACCGCATCTTTGGACAAGGCATTCACGGGGTCATCGGCTTGTTGCGTGCTCGGGGCAACCGCACCGGACGCGGCATATTGAGCGTCGGCTCCCAACACCAGAGATGCAGCTGCCGGAGCCGCGTCGAGAGGAATCACTCCCTTCTCGTTAAGGCTTTGTATCTCCGCAAGATACCGTTTTTCGAGCCGCTCCAGGCGAACCGTCTGCAGGACTAGTAACGCGGCAAGAACGCTACACGCCACAGTGAGGACTTTGCCGGTGAACATGACGCCCTAGATCCTCCTGCATTCCATACGCATCGTGATGTGATCATACCACTCGAAAGAATAAACACCAACAACCTGCCTCGGGTTCCACCTGAAACGAGAAAAGACGTCGCAACACGTTCGGGCTTGAAGCGTCCGCAGCTGCGGGTTATTGTGATAGCGGGAGTGGCGGTCAAAAGTTGAGCATGCTGTTGGAAGAGTTACAAGAACAAAAGCTTCGGGAACGCGCGGAGCGCACGGGGGTGTGGTATGACCTCGTGTCTTTTTTGGCGGTTCGGCGTGACCTGTCAGCGATTGAGGATGTCTATCGCCGTCTACCCATTTCCCACGAGCGAGACCGTGCCATCTGTGAGGTGTTTTTGCAGGAGATAAGTCCGGTGCCCCCCAATCACCTGCATGCACGGCTTCATCAAGTTAACGACCCGTGGCTTTATTACACACATACCAAAGGATTGTTGCGTAAGGACCATGTCGCAGAGGCATTGAGCCTCGCCCGGGAACACCTCGTCCGAAATCCGCATGATACAACATGCATAAATCTGATTTACCGATACTTGCTGAAAGCCGGGGAAAAATCCCTGGCACAACTCCTTTTGGACACTACGTTAGGGGCAAACCCCATTCAGAAGGACATGGAGTATCTGTTAAACGCCGCATCCCAGACTCCGTTATATCTAGACACCTTCCCAAAGAGGTTCTCGATTAGCTTCTATCTTCCCGTATATAACGTAGAACACCACTTAGCCTATACGCTGGAGGCGGTTTTTGGGCAGAACTATCCCCTATATGAGGTAATTGTTGCAAACGATGCCTCCCCAGACCGATCCCGAGAGATCGCCCAGGCTTATCCGGTCAAAATTGTCGACCACCCCGAAAACCGAGGGCTCGCCGCAGCGCGCAACACCGCATTTCATACCGCCGCCGGAGATTTTGTCGCGACGGTCGATACCGACGCCTATCCAACACCCCATTTTCTCCGCAACATCATGATGGAATTCGAAAATGGCGACCCGCGCATCGCTGGCGCCGGCGGTAGATTTCTTGAGCTGTACCGAGAACAACCAGCGGATTTGTACCGCAGCCGATACCTCCATCAAGACGGCGGCGAACATCGCGAATGCCCAGCGCCCATGCTTTTTGGCTGCAACACCGTGTTCCGGAAGGACGACGTCTTGAGCGTGGGTGGATACGACGAAAAATACCGTACCCACGGCGAAGACGCCGACATCTCCCGCCGATTGGCCGACGCCGGCTTTTGGCTGCTATATACCCCGCATGGCGTGGCGTATCACATGCGAAGAGACACCCCCGAGACTGTATTGCAAACAAGGTGGAAATACTATTTCTGGTATCTCGAAGAAAACGGCTACTACGCCTCGCCTACCCAACTCGTCCACCTTTTCCTCGAGTACGTCAAAGTCTGCGCCAGTCGCATTCAAAAAGATATCAACGACCATTGCGAATCGCTCTTATATCTCCACGTGCTGATGGTTGTGCATAACACCTTTCTCGACCTGCGCCAAGCCCAGCTCGAAAAAACGTTCACCCCAGCCCAAGCCCGCGGGTTGCAACAGACCCTCTGGAACGCCTTTCTGGAGATAGATAGGGAGTTCGACGGCAACCTTGCCCCCGCCATCATGCGCGACACCACCCATCTTCTTGTCGGCTCCCCTACAATCGAACCTCCGCCACAAACCGGCTTATTCGCCGAAGGGTTCTCCGTATTCCTTGCCCACCTAAAATCCATCCTGTCAAAAGATATTTACCCGCTCATCTGCCAAAGCGCCGCCACCTGCGAACAGGTATACCGACTTCAGAAAACAGAAAAAGCTGAACATCCGTAAACACATGGTCAATCCAGGATATGATCTAGGGGAGACAGGAAATTCGCTCAAGACGCTATTTTGACGGTTTGATCAATAAGCGAAACCAGTTCGAAAGATTCTCTTTGCTTACCTCTCTCGTCACAAAAAGCACGGTTCCGTATGTTGCAACAGCTAAACTCGCTAGAACCGCAAGCAGTGCCATCCCTGGAACGACCGGCAAACCGATTAGAGTGAAATGCCCAACAGCAAACAAAAAAGAACCGGCACATAGGGCGGCAAGAAACGACCGCACTAGAGTCAAAAAGGGGAAATGCCAATGAAGGTATCGCGAAGAAGCCACAGTAACGGCGGTTAAGAAAATAGCATTGGCAATAAACCGTGCAACGCCGCACCCCACATAGCCCATGAAAGGAATAAAGACCACATTTAAGCCCATATTTGCAGCAAGTCCGATTGCCGTACACCACAACAGTTTGTCCGATCGTTTCCCCATGTATACGCCAAGTCCGGCGTAATTCGAAATTCCTAAAACGAATGTAGCACCGGCAATATAAGGCACAACGTCCCAGGAATTTTGCGCCTTTCCCGCAATAATGAATTTGAAAACGAATGGGGCGCCGGCAATTGTCAGAGCCACCAATAGCATGGTGATTAGCAGATATATCCGCGTGATTTGTGCTAGGAAACGCTCAGCATTTGCCCGCGACTCCTGATCATAAATGCGGGATATCTCTGGAAAAGCGGCGAGCATCAAAGTTGCCGAAAGCAACGAAATGGGTTGATCCCCAAACAGATTTCCCACGGCAAACATACCCACCGCGTCGTCGGTCCCCGTCAACCACCTCAAGAAAAAACGGTCGGCATTGCTCAGAGCAAACCTCAATGTGCCGGAAATCGCGATCGGCAGACCGAAAAAAAGCAGTTCTTTTATAAACGGCCGGTCGTCCTTTTGAGGCAACAGGCGACTTGCCCCAAATTCTTTACGCAACCAAGCAGCATGGATGAGAAGAGGAAAAAGGGCGCTACCCCAAAGAATACCTTCTATTCCTGTTTTGAAGACAAACACAATTAGGAAACCCAGCACAAACTTGCCCAGGGTGGTGACTATGAGCGATACGGAAAAAGCGCCCGCACGCCCTTTCGCACGAAGCAGCATTTGATCCGTCTCAAACATGGCAAAACCAACAAAGACAAGCGCCCCGACCGGCAACAAATCACGATAGGAATGAACCAGTGCGTCCGGTCCCCACACGTAGATCCCCCCCAGAAATACAACCCCCAGAATAATGCCAACCCGACGAAGGCATAAAATCACCGTATAAAAAACTGTGGATTGCCCCCGCCCCGTATAATCCGCGTAGTAGCGCACCATCGATGTGCCTAACCATGCCGTGAGTAAAATGTGCAGAAACTGGGTAAACCGCAAGGTGAGATCATACCGACCGATTTCCGCCGCGTCCGGGAAAACGTGGGTGAGCAAGGGCAATACGACGAAACCGATACAGCCCACAACAAGCCTACCCGGAAGATACAGTAACGCGTCTTTACCGGCTTTGCCTACGGAACTCACAAAGAGACTTTCCTTATTACAGAAAACTGGGACTTAACCTTCACAAGACCAACATGGAATATAGTCCTAACTTCTATTCATTTGAGGGAGCGACCGTCTCGCTGGGTTGGTGAAGAAAGGCGTAGCGAAACATTAATCCGACAAGGATCCATAGGACTAGGCCCATCCTAATCGAATAAAAGAAAAGAGCGCCCCCAAGAGCCGTGCCGGCAAAACCCACAAGTCCGGCACAGAATGCAAACAAATGGTCTTTCCCGAGAAAGTCGGAGGTATGCCGCAGCTTTCGAAAGCTTCGGTACAACGTCAACCATAGAAACGCAAAGAAGATAAACATAACCGTGCCGCCTACGAGGCCAAATTCCGCCAACACGGTGAGAATCAGATTGTGGGGATGGTAGGCTGACGCTCTCCCTCTGTAATACAAAACTTTGCCTTGTTCATCAATTCCTTCCGAGACAAAGTCTGGTTCGAGGTCTTCCCGTGTATAGACAGCGTTTGGCGAAACACCAAAAACAGGGTGGTCGGCAAAAACCTCCATAGCTGTAATCAAGCTTTCCCACCGTCGTTCTATACTTGCGTCACCGTAATAGTCCCTCGACCAGAACCGGCTGAAGTCAAACGTCAAAAAAAGAACAACGACTACAATCCCCGCACCGATTGCGAAAAGTATCAGCAGGAGCAAGTTCCTGACGCGGTAAGGTCCGCGGGCGAAAACAACATACAAGCAAGACAGAAACAAAATAGGCACCGCAACGGCTAAACCCGATCGCGATCGACAAAACAACAAACCCACCAGCAGGACGAATGAACAACCTAAATAAAAAAGCCGCCAGAGTAAAGAGCGCTCCCGAAACCCCATCACAACCGTCAACGGCATGATGAGAATCAAGAATGCCGCCACGGAGTTAGCAGCCCCGAAAGGCGTCCATCCACGCACAAAGCCACTGCCCACATCCAGCCGCTGGGTAATGCCTAAGGCACCTACAATACGTTCCGGTGCCATGGCAAAGAAGGCCATTAGAAAAGCGGTCGCCGACAGAAACGCCACAATAGTGCGGATAGCTCGCAAGGTTTGCCGTTCCGTCAGATTTGCGATTGGCAAAGCGCCTGCAAACGCCATTGGGAAAACAATCATGCCTAACGCGAGGTATTCCCCAAGCACTGACCTATCCAGTACATAACGGTCATAAGCCATATTATAGATAGACGAAATCAGCCCCGTTACAACAATCAGCGTCCACAATATCCAAAACCAGCGTAGAAAGGTCTTTTTTGGAGGAGACAAAGTCTCCGCGTCGCGAGAACGCGAGAGGGGCACCGTCAATAGAAGTCCCACCAGACAGAACAGACCAAACCAGTAGGTTGGAATAAGGGTGAAACGCCCTACTGGAATACCCAATTGTTCGTCGAAACGCTTGATCTGCACGATCGCTAATACTGCAGGGGCGATAGCCAACGTTCCACCGACCCCATAGATAGTCACAGAGATTACCGCAACAACATATCCCAGCAAGAGCAATGCGGTTGGAAGCAACGCCACCGCCGGGAAGAATGCAGCGCCAAGCCCGATTAGTACAGCCAAACTAGCCCGAACCCATTTGTCGAGCCGTGAGAGTTTGGCTGAAGACTTCCAGTCTTTAGGCTGTTCGAGTATTGTCGGCAAATCTTCCAACATAATTATTTGCTTTCTTTAAGCTCCGATTAACGTCCACCGTCTCACGCGTTCTTGTCACGATATGACTCCGAATACCTGCTCCACAAGGAAAGGCTTAACCGCCTTCGGTATCCACACTCTTACGAATCAAACTCCGCACCGTGTCTAGAAACTTCGCTGCGTCGATTTCCCAGTTGAACTGTTCCCGGGCAAGTCGTAAGGCACGTTGCCGCAGCTGCTCCCATTCTTGGCCGTCGGCAAGCATTTCATTGACTGCATCGGCAATTGCCTTAGGATTGGTTGGGTCCACGCATTTACCCACGCGCTCTCCTTCCACTAATTCAGGATAACCGGGGTAATTCACAGTTACTACGGGGATGCCTGCCATTAGATATTCATACAACTTATTCGTTGCCCCTACATTAAGAACAAAGTTCAAACTGATAGGGAGATGTAAGATAAGCCCACAATGAGCCGAGGCGGTGTATTGCCACACCTCCGAGGACAACACGGGAGGTAACAGCAAGACCTTGTTTTCGACCCCAGCCGCGCGAATTTGTCGGTGAATTTCGGCTTCGTAGTCGGATTCGGCTTTGCCCAAAATGACAATCGCGGTGTCGTCACGGAGATACTTCGCCGCTTCGATCATCTGTCCGATCCCGCGTTCCGCCTCCACCTGTCCCTGGTACAACGCCGCCTTGGTTGCCGACAACCCACGCTCTGCCATAACTCGTGGCAACAGGTCGGTACGTTCCACCGTTCGGTAGGGCGGCGTATTGTGAATGACCACGGGATTCCGCGCCCGATAATGTTGGACCATGTACTCCGCACGATTAGCATCCACCACCACCAAGGCGTCTACGCGCGGACCCAAAAAGCGGCTAATGAACCGCCAGATAGATTTTCCGACGACCCAATGTTGCTCCGGATAAAGCTCTAAGGCGAAATGAAGCACGGGTTTTCCAGAAAGTTTTCCCCCAATAAACGCGGGTAATACTGCCGGCGGGTCAAATCCCATGATGACGTCGCAAGACTCGCGGAGTGCTATCCAAAAAAAACGAATCAACATTTCCAAGAACTTTATGATTGGAAGGGCAAAGCGTGGTAAGTTACGAGAAACCAAACGCACCTGGCGCAACGTTGCACCAGGCACCAGTTGTTGGGCGCTTCGGTCGCCCCCCGCAGCCTCTATTGCCTCCCTTCGAGGAGCCAACTTCACCAAGGTCACCTGATATCCTGCCGCTGCTAATGTATTAGTACACTTGAGCGCCGCCCCATGGAGGGTGGGGTTGCTATTGTAATGAAATACAAGAATACGGGGAACTCGCTTCTCTTCATTTCTTGTCATGTTGCCGTCTTAATTGGTAGTAATAAAATGTTTTTCTTAAACATATCCACAGCGTTCAGCCTATCGATTATGCCAGGTCAGAAGTGGTTTTGAAAAATATTGTATAAGTCCAGAATCTTTGGAGCTTTTGTATGTAGGACAGAGACGTAATGATTTGAAAGCCTACTGAGGACCGAGGGCAATGTTCAATCCGCTTCTCTTTTGTCGAGGCGCAACGCGCTGCGCCCTACAGAAGATGAGGGGATTGCTTCGTCGCTTCGGGGAGTCGCTCCTCGGAATGACAAAAGTCCTGGGTACGCACGGTGGTAGGGGCGAAGGATGCTTCGCCCCTACAGGAAACGGAAGGGAGGGATCTTACTTGAACCCGTTGGGTTTTTGTGCCCACCGGTGTCATTGCGAGGAGCCCCGAAGGGGCGACGCGGCAATCCCCTTAGGTATCCGGAGATTACCCCGACCCATGCCTAACATCCCCTGGCGCTACATCCCCCCGGTGTCATTGCGAGGAGCCCCGAAGGGGCGACGCGGCAATCCCCTTAGGAATCAGGGGATCACCTCGTCTCTGCACAAAGCCCTTTTGCGCTACGCGGTTGAGAGGATTGCTTCGTCGCTTCGGGGACTCGCTCCTCGCAATGACAACCGGGCGTACAAACATAGTTTACCTCCTTGATATCCTGCCAAACGCTCTCGAACTTATGTAAGAGCACCCTGTCCCAATTTGATTGGCTTAGCACGTTTATAATGGTGTATACTGGTAGCAGTTAAGAGAAGGAGAGTGTGTTATGAAGAAAGTGTTGTTGTTTTCACTGGTGTTTTCTGTGCTCGTTCTAGGTGGGTGTGTTCAACCGCAGCAACAATCCTCGGGTACCGCGGAGAAGGCTGCGTCAGCGCCACAACCTACTGAGCCCAAAGAGACTGCGAAACCCGCCGTTCCTGCGCCTGCTCAGCCTGCGGAGCCCGCAAAGCCGACTCCCCCACCACCTCCGGCGAAACCCGCCCGTGAACTTGTGCAAAACGGGGACTTCGGACAGGCGGATGACGACGGCGTGCCGGCTTATTGGACTATGTCCAAAGGCGAGTTGATCAGTAGCCCCTCGGGTGCTAAAGCCGTTGCGTTGCAAGTGATGGATAATCCTGAGGAATGGAATATATTGCAGCAAAAGATTTTAAATGTGAAACCGGGGTCAAAACTGCACGTCGCCGCCACCATGCAGGCAGACAATCCCGAAATGGCGGTGGTCAAGGTGGTCTGGTGGGAAAAAGAAGGCGAGAAGTCCAAGCAAAAACTTCAAACTGAAACAAAAAAAATGGCTCCCGTCGAATTTGACGTAACGCTGCCCGAGGCAGCTTCCGGTGTGGTTTCAGTTCAAATCTTGCGTGTTCCCAAAACACAAGGCGAACTTTTGGTTCAAAAAGTCTCGGTTACAACAACCGACTGAAATTCGATATAGCCCCCGTCTTAAAGAAAAAGACGGATGGTTCTTCAAACTCGATTTTGGCTCGTCGGTAATTGCCGACGAGCCCTCTTGATTTTGTGCGGATGATAAAAAGATGCCTGTTAAGAAACGTAGGAAATGAAATTGGATAAAGTTCCTGGCCGTTTATCTCACTGTGAATAAAAGACAAACGGGATAAATCTAACAACTTTTCAAAGATCCCCGGTCAAGGATAAACCCGGATTTGACGAAATCACGGAGTCACTGTTAAATTCGATGTAGTGTGAGTCGGTTGGAGGCCAGGTTATGTTCGTTTTCGGAAGTTATCCTAAAGATGCCAAATTGTGCGCCGATATTGAGAAAACACTCAGACTTTTTCAAAATAAAGCTGAGACTGTCGTTCCAAAGGCACTTCCAATTTCTGCCTATAATCAGCGCTATTTATCCGAACACTTGTCGAGACTATTTAGCCTGATGAAGAGAATCGGCTTCTTCTTGGCATGGGTTATTAGAGACTTTCAACGCCCTTACAAGGATTTAGTTCTTGTCGAGTACGGCGCCGGCACGGGATTACCATGTTGTGTGGCAAAACTTTTGGGTATTGGAACCGTTATCTACAGCGACCACTTCGCGCCTTCGTGCGAAGACGCAAAAGCCATTCACCACGCCTTCGGCACCGAGGCGGACGCTTATGTATGCGGTGAGTTAGAAGAAGTCATTGAATACTTAAAATCAAAACAACTCGCCTGTGATGCGCTGATCTCCAGTGATTGTATCGAACACATATTTGATGTGGATAAATTCTTGATGCTACATAAGAACATACCTGGGAACCGTCTCACAGTGGCACACAGTTCCGGGGCAAATAGCAAAAATCCCTTTCGTGTTAGACAGCTTAAAAAGTACCACATCCAGCGAGAGTACCTGGGATTTCAGGTCAAAGAGGGACATAAACCCACCGAACTTGGAGAATCGTATCTCGAGGTGAGGAGGCGCCTGATTCGCGAATATGCACCTGACCTCTCGGTCGATATAATTGATAAGCTGGCAACTCACACGCGAGGCATGCGCAAGGAAGACATCTATGCCGCCGTGGATACCTTCCGGAAGATGGCAACCCTCCCGCCGCTACCCGCCCATCCGACCAACACGTGCGACCCGCTGAATGGGAACTGGGCGGAACACCTCCTTGATTTCGACCATCTTGTGGATGTGATGAACGCTGCGGGATTTTCTGCGCAAATCGTGCCCGGCTACTATGCAGGCACAACCCCGTTACGCCGGTTGGTGCTACCTATGCTGAACCTGGCGATTCGTGCCGCCGGTCCTTGGGGGATCCATTTGGGGCATTTTTTCATGCTCTATGGCCAGCGCAAGATCGACTAAGAGCGTTGTCTGCATCTCGACTCTGTAAGCTTCACGACAAAAAGACCTCTTGCCTCTACGAGCCGTCTGAACGGCGTAGAATCCGATCCTTTCGAGAAAGAAATGCCCCCGCGTCTTGAACAGTAAAGGGCTTGACAAGGACTAAACACGGGGTTGTTCTTGGAGGGACGCCGTTCATGCCGCTCTTGTGCAGCGCCCCCTAGCATTGCGAGGAGTGCGGAAGGCACGACGTCCTCTTGCGCTACAACCTGAGGTTGTCATTGCGGGGAGCCATCCCCCCGCATCCGGAGGGATTTTCACCACAGAGGACACGGAGAACACAGAGTTTGAGCCATCCCCCCCGCATCCGGAGGAACAAACGGAGGCATAGATAGATCAAATCTACCTATGACACTACGCGTCAGCGTCTTTCTCCTAATAACTTTCATGGAGAACCCACTTTTTAATTCCGCATACAACATAACAAAAAGTGCGAAACGTATTGGACCTGTACAGTACATTTATTCTGACGGTTTCTTTTTGATAATATGACCATCGGCTGTGGTACTGAACCCCCAAACGACATTATCTGTTGGATCTCTTTATGAAGGTACTTGTTGTCATCGGTACGCGTCCGGAAGCGATAAAGATGGCGCCGGTCGTGTGCGAATTGTTACGTAGGTCAAAGCGCTTCGAGGTCAACGTATGTCTCACCGCACAACACCGCGAACTATTAGACCAGGTGATCGAAACGTTTTCACTGCCTGTCGCGTTTGACCTCGACCTGATGAAACCGAATCAGACTATCTTCGATGTGACCAGCACGGTGCTCCTCGGGATGCGTGGCGTGTTGGAACAGACGCGTCCGGATGCGGTTTTGGTTCATGGCGACACGACGACATCGTTTGCCGCGGCGCTGGCGGCGTATTACACCCAAACGGCGGTGGGTCATGTGGAAGCGGGTTTGCGCACGTACGACAAGTTCCGGCCTTTTCCGGAGGAAATGAACCGCCGACTGGGAGATGCCCTCTCCGACTATCACTATGCGCCAACCCCCTTGGCACGGGAAAACCTCTTACAAGAACGTATCCCTCCCGACCACATCGTGGTGACAGGTAACACCGTAATCGATGCGTTGCTCGAAGTGGCATCGCGCCCTTACACCTTCGCGGAGCCCTTGTTACAAGAGCTCGGAACGCAACGCCGGCTGATTCTGGTTACGGCACATCGTCGCGAGAGTTTTGGGGAACCGTTTCGAGAGATGTGCCGAGCCATGCGGGATCTCGCCCGTGCCAATCCGGACGTAGAAATCCTCTACCCCGTGCACCCCAACCCCAACGTGCGGCGGGTCACCTCGGAAATCTTAGAGGGAGAGGAACGGATTCATTTGATCGAGCCTTTGCCTTATGTGCCGTTTGTGCATCTCTTGAAAAAGTCGTTTCTCGTTCTGACAGACTCGGGGGGTATCCAGGAAGAGGCGCCGTCCCTAGGGAAGCCTGTCTTGGTCATGCGTGAAGTGACGGAACGTCCCGAGGCAATTGCCGCCGGCACCGCAAAACTTGTAGGCAACCGATACGATGGAATCGTCGAATCCGTACAACTTCTGTTGGATGACCCTCAGGCGTATGCTGCCATGGCAAATGCTGTAAATCCATATGGAGACGGGCGAGCGGCACAACGCATCGCCGATCATTTGGAACAACTTGGGGAGAATAAGAGATGAAAAACGTTTGTGTGATGGGACTGGGGTACATCGGACTGCCGACGGCGAGTGTGCTGGCGTCGAACGGGTTTCAGGTGCTCGGTGTCGACGTCAGCCCGCGGGTAGTGGATACCGTAAATTCAGGAAATATCCACATTGAAGAACCCGGGTTGCGTACGGTGGTGGCTGCCGCCATTGGGTCGGGGCACTTGCGGGCAGCGCTTAAGCCGGAAAAATCAGATGTGTTCATTATCGCCGTGCCCACACCGCTCACAAAAGATAAGCGCGCGGATATGTCTTACGTGGTTCAAGCGACAGAACAGATCGTTCCCTTCTTAAGTCCTGGATGCCTCGTCATATTGGAGAGCACGTCGCCGCCGGGTACATGCCGCGATCTTCTCAAACCCATTTTGGAAAAATCAGGACTGAACGTTGGCAGTGACATTTATTTGGCGCACTGCCCGGAACGCGTGCTCCCGGGGCGTATCCTCACGGAATTGATTCAAAACGATCGAGTCATCGGAGGCATCGAACCTATCAGCGCTCAACGTGCAAAAGATGTCTACGCAACGTTTGTCGAAGGAGAAATTTTTCTGACCGATGCAACCACGGCGGAAATGGTCAAGATCATCGAGAACACGTTTCGGGACGTTAACATCGCATTTGCGAATGAAACCGCCTTGTTATGCGAAAAACTGGGTATAAATTTCGCGGAGGTGGCGAGGCTTGCGAACCGTCACCCTCGGGTCAATATCCACCGAGCCGGGCCCGGAGTTGGAGGACATTGTATCTCGGTCGACCCATGGTTCTTGGTGGAAAAGTTTCCAGATGACGCGAAAATCATTCATTTGGCACGACAACGTAACGATGCCATGCCCCATCATGTGACAAATACCCTCAACGACATGCTGGAGGGTATTCAAGATCCGAAGGTGGCTATACTCGGAGTAGCTTTCAAAGGAAACGTGGACGATATCCGCGAAAGCCCTGCCTTGGAAATCATTCACCAACTAAATCAGCAAGGGGTGCGGGTTGCCGCCCATGACCCGTATGTCAAACACGCACCAATCGAATTGGTCACGCTAGACGCGTGTTTTGCTGACGCGGATTGCGTTGTCCTCGTTACAGACCACTCGGACTACCTTTATCTAAACCCCCAGCAAGTCGGACGCACCATGCGCCGTCGCAACCTGTTCGATACTCGGGCGTTCCTACCTCATGACCAATGGAGGAATGCGGGTTTCCGAGTACGAGTGCTCGGCGCCGGAGAACCCCGGTAGTCAGGTAAAAACAACACACCCCCTCTACGTTCCATTCGCCGGGGTGGTTGCGTTGTCATTGCCCCTTTTCTGCTGTAATCTATTTGTATGTCGAAAAGCGGCTTCTGGTGACGGCAGCTTTTGGGAGAGTATTCCATCATGCGTTTGACCGACATTCTTTTTCCCGGCGGTGTCCTGACACGTCTTACCGCCGCAGACCGTTCCGGTGCGGTGGCTGCATTGCTTTATGCTTTGGCACGGTACAAATCCATCGACGTGGAAAAAGCCATGCACGATGTAGAGTCACGGGAGGAAAAGGGCACAACACTTATTCCTGTTGGTGAACACCACATCGCCATCCCACATGCCTCAACGACGGCATGTAAGCAACTTATGATGGCGATCGGCATATCGCGTGAGGGCATTCCCTGGGACGCCACCGGACGAAAAGCCAACCTGATTGTTCTCTTTTTGGCCCCGCCGGAACTACAGACCGCATACCTGCGCGCCTTAAGTCGTATCGCGCGCTTGTTTCATGGAAAATCTTTCTTGCGCGACGTTTTGCACGTCGCCACACCGGAAGAACTGCTCCGTCTCTTCCGCGCCGCAGAAACTCCCCTAGGAGATTTGAGCGGCGGCACGCAGGATATGCCGGAGTTCTGCGTGATTGGGGCGCAGTCTAGTGGGTTGGCGCTAGCGGGACACCTTGCCTTGACGGGGTATAAAGTGACGCTGTGCGATGTTACTCCCGAGTTGATTACCCCCATCCAAGCCAGGGGCGGCTTATACCTGCGGGGAGAGATTGACGGGCTCGCCACCCTATCTACCATAACATGCACACCGGCGGAAGCCCTCGAAAACGCCGACATCGTCTTTCTTACCGTCCCACGGCAACTCTCCCGTGAAATGGCAGAACGCGTAGCGCCCGATATCAAGGATGGCCAGATCGTCGTCCTTCAAGACGCCGGAATATTTGGGGCTTGGGAAGTCGCGCGTACCTTCAAAACCGTCAACCCGACAGCAAGACCGTACCTTGTTGAAATGCAGACTTCTCTATTCGCAGCGCACCGCTTAGACCCTGCCCAGGTTTACATCTCCCAAGTAAGGAACTTCGTCCCGTTTGCCACGTTGCCCAGCTATCACGTGTCCGATGTGGCTCCCGTGCTCCGAAAAGCACTGCCTCAGATTGTGCCCACAGAAAATGTGCTCCAATTGGAGCTGGAAAACGTTGGCGGCTTGCTCCGTCCGGCAATGTTCCTGCTCAACTTGATACAGTTGGAAAACTCCACCGATGTTTTGAAGGCGCTCTCAGACGACGTGACGCCTGCCTTGACACGCATCCTGGAAAAAGTAGACCAAGAACGCTGCTCGGTTGCCGCCGCGCTCGGATTGCGACTATGTCCGGCAAAAGAATGGCTCCAGCCATGGTGCGATACCCCCCCAGACAGTCTTCGAGGGATGATGCAGGCGATAACACGGAGTTGGGTCATTCCCAATTCCCCGAACCCTTCTCACCGGTGTATCGCCGAAGACGTCGCCCATGTCCTGGTGCCGTTGGCGTCTGTGGGCGCAACCCTGGGTATAGCCACGCCAATGATAAACGCCCTCATTGAAATCGCCTCAACCGTTTATGCCCAACAGTACGATGTTGATGGAAGAACTGCTGAAAAACTAGGTATCAAGGACATGAACCCTCAAGAGCTGCTTTCCCTAGTGAACGGTTCAGACTCTTTGAACGAACCGGCAACCAACGGAGAAAAAGATTCTAATCTCCCTCCTTCTTCATCATCCCCTAAAAAACAGTAAGAATGGCAGGAAGTTCCGAGTCAATTCCCGCGGCCTTTTCCGTTGTCGTCAGCTTGCAGCACGACCCACCCCTTCCACTCGGTCAGGCAACAAAGGTAGGTCAGCCCCCACAACTCGATTCCATACAACTCGAATAACGTTGACCAATGTGATGGTGTCATAAGGTTCCCCACTCGGAACAGACGGACAAGTGTCAGGAAAACGCATCGAAATCAGATTGGCGGTTTCAACGGCGCTCGACGTGCCCCCTTCAGGATTGCGTAGCCCCTGCGAAGAAACAAGGATGACCACAGCAGGACGCGTGGATTCCTGAACCAGCGTCTTAGCAATACGGAGAAGACGCCTGTTGGTAAAGGTGATTTGCTCCGCATATGCGGCAACGAAATCCCGTGCTGTTCCGCGATAAACCTCTTCATCTCCATGCCGCGAATCACCGTAGGGGACAGCGCGTTCTCCCACTGACGTGAACAAAAACGGCAACGAGGGAATCGGAAAATGGGCGTATACCAACTGGGGTTGTTCTGACGGTGACTTTGCCAGTCTGGGGATTTCATCCATCACGTGGAGAATCCGCGCACGTCGCGGTTCAAACCGCCAATAAATCGGGTTTTGATACCGCCAAGCATAAAACCCATTCAAAATGCTACCCACGACTGTCTGTTCTAGAAGCGCTGTCTCGAACTCCGTCGGAACGGTTTCTAATTTAATAACGGTGTCAACTTGCTCCGAAAGCCCCTCACAGTCCAACTCCGATGACCCCGCGACAATACGATATCCTGCGTCCCGAAAGAGTTGGAAAAGACGGTTGTCCCGACAAAGACGATAATAGGCTGCAGCATTCCACGAGGCGCTAATTGGTGCCGGCAAATAATCGAAATTTAGAAAAGCGGCAAGAGAAGCGTTCGCATCCGCATAGTTAGCCAAGCTCTGGGAAGCCGTGACGAAACCCAGTTCCCCCATTTCCGACTCAAACAACAAATTGTTATAACCGAGCCGCTCACGCAAAACGTCTCCACGCGGATAGCCATCCAAAACCAACACATAGACATCCGGATAGGGACCCTTTATTGCATCACTCCGTGACACGGGCAACCGAGGAAGGGAAAAAGCTTCACGCTGCGGCCTGTTATAAAAGATAAAAACACAGTACAATCCAACCAATAACAGGCAGAACCAATTCACGGCAATACTGAACTTTTGCAGATTTCCTTGCAAACGCACCAGGGAGAAAATGACCACGCCCGCAAAGACTACATACAACGAAGTGACCGCCGCCTCGCCGGCACTTGCTTCCCCACCAACCAAAAACAGTGCTGCCAACATCGGCAAGACAAGAATGCCCCAAGACAATATCGGACGGAATCGCCCGAATAGAGGTCGTTCTTTCCCCCTCATTCGCCGGACAAGCAAAAACAGGAGCACAAGAACGGCGTAAGCCGCTACAATCAAAGGTACGGTGACAATGTCCAGCAGGGGACGGAGAATGCGCAGGATACTGTTCAAAACTCCCCACCCGGGTACCAAGGTTACAAACGTGGCTGAAGCCACCAAGCCACCTTTGTGCAGCGCCCGAAACATCACCGAAAACAGAACCCACAGGAAACAGGAAATTATGATAAGAGTGAAAAGAGGCCGCGACAGTGTGGATGGCTGAACAACGCCGAGATTACCTGCATAAAGAACCAGCACAGGATAAATGGCGAACAGGATTGGATGGATGATCACCACCGGATGAGCCGACGGCGGCAACAATCCACGTTTCCCTTTCCCGATTTCCACCTGATCCACTCCAGATTAACTGCAAAAACCCAACCACACACCCCTCATAATGTCCCCATTTTCCCACCTAATTGTCAAGCACATGTATAAGTCCAGTACCTTTGGCACTTTTTGTTATGTTGGATGAGGAATTGAAGAGAGGAAATTCCAGGAAGAACCTAAGGGGAAAGACACCGACGAGTGGCACCCTGAAGTATGTTTGAGACATTTACGAACACCTTGAGTATTTGGGATTACTTCTTTTTCCGCGCTACGTCCTATTGCGCTATTGTCCCACCGGTGTCATTGCGAGGAGTGCCGTCCGGCACTACGTGGCAATCCCCTCGGAAATTCGCGAATCACCCCACCTCCGCCCTCGCCCTCTTGCGCTGCGCGGTTAAGGAGATTGCTTCGTCGCTTCGAAGACTCGCTCCTCGCAATGACAACCGGAGGCATAAGCTCAAAGTGCCAAACGTTTGTAAACTTATACAGCGATCCCCGATACCGTCGCCATGATCTACACCGTTCCACGCACGTACCGCGTGACGCTTATCGTCTGGGACGCAGAAGGACGCGCAGGACGAGTGGAGCGGTTGGTGTCCATTTCTCGCTGACTTCCCGTTGGGAAAATGAGACAATCATATTACTACTGTCTAGGTGTGCTCCCATATGAAAAGGCATTCCTAAATTCATCAGCGTGTTATAATGCAGCCATGGGTGGGTATGTCGCTCTCCACTTGGAACAGGAAAGGGACGAACATGAACCAGTTTAGAAAGCGTATCTTGCCGATGTCATTCTGTTTAGCCTTTGTTGCTTCCTTTCTTTTCTACGATGAGCCGCTACATCTCAAAATCTACGCGGCGGAACCTGACAATTCGTCGCAGACCCTGCTACGTCTGGATGAAGAAGTTACCCCGGGAGAACCGCCAGCGGGGGTATCCTTCTTCAGAGTCATTGGGCATAGCCCATTCACCCCCTATGAGGTGACGAAAGAAATCGTACTGTTTTTCAATAAACCGGTGGACTGGACATCTGTGGCGATACCTGTTCGAGTGGAACCATCAGCACGTTACGAAGTCCATCGAGAAGATTATTCTCTTCGAATCGTGCTCCCTTCAGACTTCCCAGAAGAAGAACCTTTGCGCGTGACTCTCTCTCCTGCCTTGCGCTCCGGCACGGGCGCTTGGCTACACCCGGAAAGTCGCGCGTTCGGCTTTAGCACCCGCGAATTCAAACCTTTGGACCTGTTTGTCGTCGAAGAAACTCCTGACCGCACGGTTCTCGGCGTAAACTTTTCTTACCCCGTCTCGGTGGAATCGCTCCGTAAAAATGTCATCGTGCAAGATAGCGCCCAATCATCTTTGCCTTGCACTGTAGAACCCGGCACGGAACCGGCCATGTGCCACCTGATCCTGGAACCGCTCAAAGGAAGATCTGTGACCGCCTTCTTCAAAGCAGGTATCTCCGATGCGCGCGGCATCGTCACCCTGAGTCAAGAACATGCCCTAACGTACGATCAAAGCAAAGCGCTGGAAGTTGTCTCTGTTGACTTAGCTGGAAGCGACGAGGAAGGCTGGATTGTCAACGTCCAGTTTTCCGAGCCGGTCGCCCCAAATGAACTGAACAAATACCTGAAACTGTTGGATGGCAAAAATGGCAACGTTGTAAGTTACGAGGTGCAGTCCGAAGAACCCGAAGCTGTGCTGACGCTTGCGCCTCAAACTGATACGGGACTACCTACTCTTCTGAAAGTCGTGGTGGAGTCAGGACTCTCAAGCATCAACCATGCAGTTTTGAAACAGCCTTTCGAAAAAAAGTTTCGGACACAAGCCAAACCCTTCCAGATTAACAACTATTGGTGGCGCAATTGGAGAGGACGAAGAGAAGGTGCCGCGTTATACGTCCAATTCAGTCAGCCCGTAAAGCCGTCCATTTTAAAAGACTACCTGAGTTTCAACCCTCCGTTGAAAAATATGACCATCGCACCCAGTTACGGCAATGCCGTGGAGGTCTATGGCGATTGGGTTTCCAAACAGCCGTACGAAATGGTGGTCAAGCCCGGCCTGCCCCTGGCTGATGAAAAAACGCTCACTTCTGCTCTTCAAATCCATCTAGAAACCATAGATGTCCAACCCTACATAGGTTTCGGGTATGAAGGCCGTTTCTATTTTCCCCGACAAGCGGCTGTCCCGCTGAAAATTGAATCGCGTAACATCAGCCGCGCCCGCGGCACCCTATATCGCATGTTCCCGAGCAACATCGCAGTGGCATTGGAAGACATGAACAACGGCGATGCTAACTGGGAATTCAACGATGCTTGGGCAGAGCAACTTGCCGAAATCGAGCTACCTCTTACCCCAGGTAGGGACACATTGGTGGAAACACCGGTAAATGTGGAAGAGCTGTTCCTCAAGAATACGCGTGGGGTATTCTGCCTGGAAGTGCGCAACGCAGAAGGTTCGCAAGATTACTCAGAAACTGAAGCCCGTAAGATCATCGTCTGGACGGATATGGGCGTCCTGGCGTATTGGCAGAAAGACGGTTTGGCGCTTTTTGTCCACGATCTGTATTCTCTTGCCCCGGTATCGTCCGCTGCAGTGACCGTGTATTCCGCCAAGAATCAAGTGCTCGCCACGGCGCATACCAACGCAAATGGAATGGCGTTGTTGTCCGATTTCAGTCCCTTATTGGGCGAACCCCGGGTGGTCGTCGTCGAACATGAAAACGACTATACCTTTTTGGAACTGAACCGCCGTGAAGACGACCCTGTGGCATACACCGACGGCATGCCGGCGTACGATCGGAAGGGCTACGATGCATTCCTCTATGCAGACCGCGAGTTGTACCGCCCAGGAGAAACGGCTCACGTTCATTGGATCGTGCGCACCAACTATGGAGATGCCGTGGGCGCCATCCCGCTCCAGGTCCGCGTGCTCAAACCCAACGGCCGAATCCTGCTTGAAAAGCCTGTGGAACTCTCCCCCTTGGGCACTGGCGGGCTCGACCTTGAAACCCAGCAGAGTTATCCGACAGGGAAATACACCGTGGAGCTTTTGGTGCCGGCCGCGAAAGAATCTATTGGCACCTATACATTTCGTCTTGAGGATTTCGTTCCAAATCGTATCAAGGTGGATGTCTCTTTACAGGATGCCTTCCTCCGAGCGGGCGCAAATCATACCGTTCAACTCAGCGCCCAACACTTATTCGGCGCGCCGGCGGCAGACCGCAAAGCGGAACTCACGCTGGTACTTTTGCGTGGAGCCACCCCCCCGACTGGTTGGGAGCAATTTCGATTTGAGAATGATTCGAGTTTCACACCCGACACGTTTTCCGCAGGAGAAACGCGCACGGATGAACATGGTATAGCCCAATTCACATTAAATTACCCGACATCCGACAAACTCACTTTTCCCGTGCGCGCGGTCGTCGTCGGAAGGGCATTTGAACTCGGCGGGAGAGCGGTTGCCAACTCGGTCGAGCGCACCCTTTATCCTAGCGAAACATCCCTAGGGCTTGCCGTGGCACCCCGCACACAGGGACCTGGGGTTGACGTGGCGGTGGCAGCGGTGTCTCCTGACGGGAACCCTGCTAACTTGGCGGAGGTCAAGGTCACACTAGAAAAGCAAGTGTGGAATTACTACGTGCGCCGGTATTACACCCACCACGAGACCAATTGGGCAGAGTCGTTCGAACCGGTGGAGACCCGCACCGTTTCTCTTACGAACGGAAAAGGAACAACTTCCTTTGAAATACGCGACTATGGCTATTACCGGGTCCGTGTCCATTCCGAAACGACGCCGCAATATAGCACGCAGTCCTTCTTCTCGTGCGCCGGACAATGTAGTCTCGTAGATGCCACGCGCCCCAGCCTCATCAAACTGGTAGTGGATAAAAATGAATATGTGGTTGGGGACACCGTACGGGCGCGCATTGAATCCCCCTTCGACGGGAAAGGCGTTGTGGTCATGCAAGGAGAGACTATCCAAAAAATCGCAACGGTCGATATCCGCGACGGCGTTGGGTGGGTTGAGTTTGGTTTAACCCGAGACCAAATCCCCAACGTATGGCTAGAAGCAACTGTCGTCCACGCGCTCCAGGCTGACCGCGCCCAGGTGTATCCCTTCTCCAGCTTCGCGATGGCCAACCTGCCCGTGCGAGACCCGGTCAGAAAAATCGACGTCAGTTTCGTGGAGTTGCCGGAAGAGGTTCTCCCCGCGTCTGAGGCAACCTTCACAGTGGAGACAAAGTTTTCCGACGGTTCCCCCGCAGAAACGGAAGTCACGCTCGCGGCCGTGGACGAAGGGATCCACGCCATAACCAACTACCAAAGCCCAAATCCTTATGCGTGGCTTTTCCGCGACCGCAAACCCGATTTCAATCGCGCTCACTATTACGACCGGGTCGCATATGATTTTGAAAAACCTGCCCCAGGCGGTGATTTAGAAGCCCTTCTCGGAAAGCGAACGGCATCGCCGGATGAAAACTGGATTAAGCCTCTATCACTGTGGTCTGGTACGGTGCAAACAGACGTTTCCGGCAAAGCCACGGTACGCTTTAACCTGCCGGAATTCACGGGACAACTTCGTTTAGTGGCCGTTGCGTGTTCCAGCGCGGCTGTGGGCGCTGCAGAGGGACATGTATACGTCCGCCGTCCCTACCTCTTGAGGGTCGGCATGCCCCGCTTTGTCTTGCCGGAAGACACCTTCAGGTGCCGCGCCATCGTTTTCAATACGCAGCAACAACCTGTAAAAGCGCGCATCTCATGGGCAGCCTCCGGCTCCATTCGCTCCGGAGAGGGCAGCGTCGAGCTTCTCGTTCCGCCCCAAGGCGAAGCGAACGGGACCGCGGAGTTCAAGGCTGGTCTGGTGCCTGGGCAGGGGAACATACATTGGGAAGCTGTCATCACCGATGAAAACGGGAAAGAACTCGAACGACTTGTACAAGAAGCGCCCCTTCCCGTACGTGCACCGGCAGCCTATCAGACAACACACGACATTACGGTGCTTAAACCCGGAGAAACGCGGAAGTTCACCAACACCACATTCCTAGATGACGAACGGGTCGAAATGCATATCGCTGTTTCAGCAAACCCGTTGCTGCGGTTGGGCAAGGCGCTGAACAACGTAGTGGGCTATCCCTACGGATGCGTGGAACAGGTCACCTCACAACTCTTCCCCATCTATTTGTTACGGCAACAAATCCACCTCTTCGATCTTCAAACAACCAATAGCGACGTTGCCCGGTTGGCAGATGCAGATAAGGTACAAACTTATCTCAACGCGGGTATCTCGTGTCTTTTCTCGATGCAAACCACCGAGGGCGGTTTGAGTGTCTGGCCCGGCAACGATTCTGCCTATGACTATGGCTCCGTTTATGCCTTGCATTTCCTTTCCTTAGTGAAACGGGATCGCCAACTAACCGTTCCGGAAGACAGTTACCGTGCTCTACAACGTTACGTGCGTCGAATTGCCCTCGATTGGACAAGAAACAATCCTGGAGACCTGTACACGCGGGCATATGCCCTGTATGCCTTGGCATTGGGCGGCGATCTGGAAGCGCTTCAGCAAATCCAACGATTTGACGCTTTACCTATTCCACGCCCTGCACGATACCTACTTGCCGCAGCAATCGCCGCCAATACGCAAAACACCGACCGTGTGAAAATGTACTTGTCAACGGCGCCGACCATGCCCTACATGTCTAGGGAAGCAGGAGGCAATTTGAACTCGGAATTGCGCGCCAAAGCGGTCGAATTTCTGGCGCTTACCCAGATAGGGGCAACCCCACAAGAACTCGCCCAAGCTGCGGATGACCTGTGCTCTCGACTGGCGGGGGCTCAAACCCTAACCACGCAAGAAGCTGCATTTGCCATTGCGGCGCTCTCGGGATATCTTGCTGCGTCGGCTCAAGAAGTTGCAAACGCATCGGCGAGAATCACGACACCGGAGGGCGAAAAGGAAATCCGGGGTGGCGAAGTGTTCCGCGGCGAACACAAGGGTCCCGATGCTGCGTTCTCCGTCGCCAATACAGGAAAAACGCCCCTCTACATCAACACCAGGGTATCGGGCGTCCCGATGCAGGCAAATCAGCAGGAAATACAGCAAGGGATACAGGCACACCGTGCATTGTTCACCCAAAGCGGCAACCTCATAGACAATAAAGCGGACATTACCCTTAAACAAGGCCAGACGTACGTCCTGGGTATTCGGCTGGTCTGCGACCGCGACGTGGAAAATCTGGTCGTCGTTGACCTACTGCCGGCGGGATTGGAGATCGAGAATCCCCGTATCGATGCAGACGCAATCCCCGGTGAAGCCTTTAAGAGCGCTGTCTCACCGTCCCACGTCGAAATCCGCGATGACCGATTGGTCCTCGCGTTCGATGCGCTGAAAGTCGGTAAATACCAGTATTATTATGTAGTGCGTGCCGTCACGCCCGGCAAGTATCAGCACCCGCCTCTTGTTGCGGAATGTATGTACGACCCATCGGTAAAAGGAGCGTCTGTGGTCGGACAACTGGAAATCACGGAATAAGACGGCGCTTTCACCCATTACAACCTTGTGGGAGAGCCAGCGGCGATTGTCTTTCTCCCAGAGAAAGAAAACCGCACGTCGTTGTGTCATTGAGTAGCCATCGCCGTTGATTCTCAGTTGATAAATCGCTTGAGGTTCCCCGTCTTCCTGGCCACGATTTTGAAAAGGATCAAGCTACACGAGCAGGGGGGAAAGGAATGCGGTGGTGGGCGGTGCGTGACTCGAACACGCGACCCCCTGCGTGTAAGGCAGGTGCTCTAACCAACTGAGCTAACCGCCCCCGATTGCCTATACTTTATCACGTAATGCCATTCTCGGGCAACCTGCAGGTGAAAGCCCACGGTGCCCGGTGAACTGCGTTAAGCGCCCGGAACATAATCCGCCTTTTTTCTTGTAGGGGCGAGCCCCCGTGCTCGCCCTCCCTGTCCCTGCCTGTAGGGGCGAGGCATGCCTCGCCCTACCACGCCGCCTTCACACCGTTCAGCCCCCTGTATTCCCCCGCACGCGGGGGGGACGGGACATCGTACGGGCGGTTCGCGAACCGCCCCTACCCTGCATGCCACGCACGCGGGGCAACGGAATATCCGTGGGGGAATTCCGAACCCGATTCAACCTGCATGCCACGCACGCGGGGCAACGGAGGATTAAAACAGGCTCCAAACCCCCTCGTATCCGTACTGTTCGTGCGTGCCGGGGTTCTAACATGGGGCAACCACGGGGGGTGCCCCTGCACATGTTCGGAATAGCCCCATTTTGTCCATTTCGTCCTGGATGTCATTGCGAGGAGTGCCGCTAGGCACGGCGTGGCAAACCCCTCGGGAATCCAGGGATCACGCTGCCCGAAGTCCTCTTGCGCTACGCGGTTGAGGGGATTGCTTCGTCGCTTCGAAAACTCGCTCCTCGCAATGACAGGGGTACGGATGCAGTACCAGAGGACATCGTGCCTGGCGGCACTTCTCGGAATGACAACAAGGTGCTCCAGCTCTAGAGGACATCGCGCCTAACGGCAGCACGCGGCGCGCTGACTGGGCGAGAGCCGCGGAAGGAAAGATTAGTGCACTTCCGTATACAACTTCCAAAAAGAAAACGGGAGTCGCATTCGCCTGAAACGACTCCCGTTTTTACTCGGAACGTTAGAAAAGGGGCGTGATCGTCTTGAACAACGGGGCAAGCACGAGCGAAATCACGCACATCAACTTGATCAGAATGTTGATAGAGGGACCCACCGTGTCTTTCAAAGGATCACCGACCGTATCACCCGTAACGGCGGCTTTGTGTGCTTCGGAACCTTTCCCACCGAAGTTCCCTTCTTCGATATACTTCTTGGCGTTGTCCATCGCACCGCCCGAGTTGGCCATCTGAATACCCACCATGACCCCTGTAGCAATAGCGCCGACCAGCATACCAGCTAACGCCTCGGGTCCCAGCACGAATCCGATGACGGCAGGGGCGAGAATCGCCATAATACCCGGCACCATCATACCGTTCAGCGCACCGCGCGTTGCGATATCCACGCATTTCGCGCTGTCCGGATACACGCCTTCTTTTCCTTCCTTGAGACCGGGAACCGTGCGGAACTGACGGCGCACTTCGTCAATCATGGCATATGCCGAACGACCCACTGCCCGGAATAACATGGAGGAGAACAAGAATGGCAACATTCCACCGATCAGTATGCCCGAAAGGATGTGTGAATTTGCCAAGCTGATGCGCTCTCCAGCAAGACCCGCCGACAACACAAACGCAGCAAGCAGTCCAATCGCGGCAAACGCGGCACTGCCGATAGCGAAGCCCTTTCCAATGGCTGCCGTGGTGTTGCCGACTGCGTCCAAATTGTCCGTGATCTTACGCACTTTAGGATCAAGGCCGCTCATTTCCGCGATACCGCCGGCATTATCCGCAATCGGTCCATAAGAATCGACGCCGACCACGATTCCTGTGGTCGCCAACATACCGAGAGAAGCAATACCTACGCCATACACACCCGCCACTTTGTACGCAATAATGTTGGCGATAGCGAGTACCACCACGGGCAACGCCGTGCTCTCCATACCCACGGCGAGACCTTCAACCACCGCAACCGCGGGACCCGTCTGGCAGCGCTCCGCAAGCTGTTTCACCCAGCGGTAATGACCAGATGTGTAACGTTCACTAACAATACCCACTGCCATGCCGGCGACGATTCCCAATACACATGCGATGAAGGGCCCTTGCGCGCCGTAGGTCACGCCGCCCAGCGTAAATGGGACGGCAAACTTCCAGGAATACACCCCTACACCAATCAATGTGAGAATGGCGCTGATGTACGTCCCCCAAAGCAAGGCTTTCTGGGGATCAGATTGCGCGAAGAGTTTCACATAGAACACGCCGATGATAGAGGCGAACACGCCGATCGCGGCGATCATGAACGGGAAAGCACGCACAAACTCCAGACTATCCGGAGAGGGCTGCACCGCTACGGCAAAACTCATCGAGGCAGCCACTGCCAAACTTGCAATGATGGACTCCACATAGGACTCGAGCAGGTCGGCACCCAGTCCCGCCACATCACCCACGTTATCACCTACGTTATCGGCGATAACAGCGGGATTGCGGGGATCGTCTTCCGGAATACCTGCTTCCACTTTACCCACAAGGTCTGCCCCCATATCGGCGCCTTTGGTATAGATACCGCCGCCAGAGCGGGCAAAAAGTGCCAACAGCGAGGCGCCCATGGCGTACCCGTTTACAACGACGGGGTCACCATTGAAAACTTTATACACGATGACAAGACCCAATAAGGAGATACCCACAACACTCAATCCCATCACGCCGCCGCCACTAATGGCTACGTCCAACGCCTTCTTGACACCGCCCGTGGCTGCCGCATGGGCTGTGCGCGCATTGGAACGCGTAGCGATCGTCATACCGCAGAAGCCGGCAAGCAAACTCGCGATCGCGCCCGCAACAAAGGAGACGGCCGTCTTCCAGCCCAGACCTAGGTCCGGACGGACAAAACCGATGACCGTAAAAATCACCGCCACAACAAGGACGACAGGACCGACATACGCGTACTCCCGAAATAAGAACGCCTGCGCGCCTTGTTGAATTAGGCGCGAAATAGTTGCCATTCGTTCCGTGCCTTCTGGTTTCGATAGCACGTACCGAACCAGATACACGACAAAAGCCAACGCCAACAGCGCAGCCACCATCGTGATTTCCAAGAAGTTTTTCATGGTCGACATTTCTCCTTCCTTTTACCTCAACAACGTGCAACATACCCGCGAATTGCACGAAATGGGTAAACCTTGTGTTACCTAACTCTACTGCTCGTTTTCCAAGGCGGCGCGGGCCGCCCGTTGTTCCGCTTCTTTTTTACTTGTCCCAATGCCACGTCCAGCCGGACGCCCATTGAGAATCACTTCAACTTCAAACTCTTTTCGGTGGTCGGGTCCAGCAGACCGTACCACGACAAACTTCGGCAAGGTGTGGTGACGTGCTTGACAAACATGCTGCAACTTGGACTTGTAGTCCAACCATTGACCAATGGACTGCGCCCGCTCCATTTCTTCCGAAAAGAGACGTTGCACAAATTCCACTACCGCTTGCCAACCTTGGTCAAGATAAACGGCTCCTACCACCGCCTCGAGGCAGTCTTCCAGCAACGCATCGCGCAATCGTCCCCCCGCGCGTTCTTCGCCTTTTCCGAGACGAACGGCTTCGCCTAGCCCCAGCTGACGAGCGAGCCGTGCGAGACTGCGCCGGTTTACCACCGCGGCACGCATCCGACTATATTCCCCGGGGGTTCGTTCAGGCGCCTGCCGAAATAAACAGTGCGAAACGGCCAAATTCAAAGCCGCATCACCAAGAAATTCCAATGCCTCATAGTGCGGAGCGGATTTATCATGGTCACCGGAGACGGACGCATGGGTTAACGCCCGATCCAGCAATCTGAGGTCATTGAAATGGAGCCCCAACCGTTCCGCTATGGCGCGGAGTTCTTCGGCACGGTCATCCTGATCAGTCATTCGTAGCGTTTAAGAATTATGGATGCGTTATGACCGCCAAATCCTAACGAATTGGACATCACAACGTCAACTTTTTTCTCCAGAGCCACATTAGCAACAATGTTCACCGGACACTCGGGGTCAGGGGTATCGTAATTGATGGAAGGATGCACAATGTTCGTCCGTATAGTCTGCACGCAAGCGATTGCTTCTACCGCCCCGGCAGCCCCAAGCAGATGGCCAATCATGGATTTTGTCGAACTGACCAGCGGCATGTTATCACCAAACACCGTACGCAACGCGAGCGACTCAGAAATGTCGTTGTATTTTGTGCTGGTACCGTGAGCGTTGAAGTAATCCACATCTTCCGGCGCCAAGCCCGCATCCTTTAACGCGATTTTCATCGCCTCGGCAGCGCCAGAACCATCAGGACGCGGGGCGACAACGTGATAAGCGTCACACGTTTCGCCATAGCCGGCAACCTCACCCAGGATCTCGGCGCCCCGTGCCCGCGCATGCTCCTCCGATTCCAGCACGAGAATCCCCGCCCCTTCTCCCATCACAAACCCATCTCGGTCCAAATCAAAAGGTCTACTCGCACGCTGCGGCTCATCGTTCCTACGAGAAAGGGCTTTTATGGCGGCAAACCCCGCGATCCCAAATGGAACCACCCCCGCTTCGGACGCGCCCGCAAGCATGACATCCGCCTGGCCACAGCGAATGTTGTTTGCCGCTTCCGTAATGCTCTGCGTGCCGGAAGCACACGCCGTTACCACCGCCTTGTTGGGGCCCCGCAACCCCAACCGAATGGCAATTTCACCCGCCGCCATGTTCGAAAGAATCTTGGGAAGCATCAGCGGCGAAATCTTGGAAGGTCCTTCCTGCAAATAGACTTTATGCTGCTCTTCGATGGTTTTTAGACCGCCAATACCGCTCCCAAACACCACCCCGCATCGTTCCGGACATTCCTTATTGATGTCGAGTCCGGCTTGCTTCCATGCTTGGTCTGCCACGTACAGGGCAAACAACGTGTAGCGATCACGACGCCGTACGTCTTTGGGAGACATGTTCGCCGGGTAGCAATCCTCGCATTCACCCGCAATCCGAACGGGAAGATCCGAGGCGTCAAAACTACGAATGAGACCAATCCCCGACTTCCCTTCGATTAATGCCTTCCAAAACGTCTCCACATCGTTCCCGACCGGAGATACCACACCCATGCCTGTGATAACGACTCGCGACCTCATACGGCTATCCCTCTTCAGCGTGCATCGCCCTCTTTTCGGTCTATACAGAACACCCAGCCCGCATACGAAATACGGACTGGGCGCTCCTCATCACCAACCTTTATCCTAAACGCACTCCAAAACGAGCGCGAGAACCTCCCCTTACAGTTTCGACTCAATGTATTTTACCGCGTCGCCGACTGTCTGTATCTGGTTCGCTTCATCGTCGATATCAATGTTGTACTCTTCCTCCAGCGCCATCAACAACTCGGTAATATCCAAAGAGTCCGCACCCAAATCATCGATGAACTTCGCTTCCATCGTCACTTCTTCGGGTTTACGATCCAACTTCTCTGCGATGATCTGTCGTACTTTTTCTGCAACGTTGACTTCCGCCATCCCGGTCACCTCCTTTTTTCTTTAAACACACATAGTCTGCCATGATGGGCAGCGGTTGCTTGAATTCTAACAAAACGGAATAACCATTTTCCAATACGTTATGTTCGCCTGACAACCTACACAAAATATACCGCTTATGCCAGACAGATTTTGCCTGTCCTGCATTGCCACAAACGGGTCATACGGGTTTAAATTACCTACCAAAACAGCCCTATCGCATGCAACTTTCTAACCGGCTTCAGAATATACTCGCGCCGTCAAAAAACCTAAGACACAATGAAGCCTCTCTTCCCACGCTGTCATTGCGAGGAGTGCCGTAGGCACGACGTGGCAATCTCCTTGTGAGAACGGGGAAATCCCACCTTCGCCCTATGCCCCTTTGCGTTGCGTGGTTAAGGGGATTGCTTCGTCGCTTCGAAGACACCGGTCCTCGCAATGACAACGCTCAGGGTACGGTGCGGAAAGAGATGGTATCTGCTAAGAAAATCGCCAAAGCGCGCATTACTGGTTACCAAAAGGAAATAGCATGTTTCCGCGATGCATGCAGATGAAAGGGTCGCTTTCTGGGACGTCGCCCGTCCCTTAGGATTTCCTGTCTAATTCTTCTCTTCGACCTCCGAGCGAATGTACATACGCGTAAAGGTTGCGCTGTTACACGCGTATTTGGTAAACTAGGTTTCCGCGTTCGCGGAATGCGTGACACATGCCTTTTGGGAACGGGTTTACAGTGACACCGCGTCGCGGTATCTGTCGAAAAGCGAAAGATCGTCGTTGATAGAACGCACGTTTGTCATGATCAAACCTGACGGCGTAGGTCGCAGGTTGATTGGCGAAATCATTCGCCGTTATGAACAAAAAGGGTTGAAGTTAATCGGGTTGAAAATGCAGTGGCTTTCGCCCGAACTCGTCGAGCGACATTATCAGTCGCACCGAGGTCAACCTTACTATGAGCCGTTAGTGACTTTCGTCACGTCGGGACCCGTCGTGCTGATGGTGTGGGAAGGTTACAACGCGGTTTCGGTTGTTCGACAGATAAATGGCGCCACAAATGCCTTAGAGGCAGACGTGGGTAGCATTCGCGGCGACCACGCGGTGACGGTTCGGTACAACCTTGTGCATGGGTCGGACTCACCCGAAGCCGCGCGTCGTGAAATTGGCTTGTTTTTCTCAGAGAATGAGCTTGTGTCGTATACCATGCCCGATGAGTCGTGGTTGAAATTGTAATTAGGTCGCATCTCGTTAACACATGATAAGGAGGGAAGTGCATGGCCGGCGGAAGAAAGGTTCGGCGCGCCAAAATTGCTAAGCACAAACGCAAAAAGAAACGCCGCGCAAATCGTCACAAGAACAAGTGACGACGATGCGGTGCTTTGGCTTGCCAATTGCATTCAAGAGGGACAGTCGGGTCGCCTTGTTTTTCGTAGGAAACGAGGCGTCCCGGCTTATGTTTCCAGTCCATGTTGACCAGGACATAGCAACAAGTTCCCAAAATCGTGCAGCATAAATTAGGATTAAGGAGAAATTGCCATGGCTCCCGATGATGAACCGAAAATAATCGTTGACGAAGATTGGAAAGCGCGCGTGCAGCGAGAAAAAGAAGAGGCTGCGCGCAAAGCTGCCCAATCGCAAGAACACGGCACTGAGTCCGAAGAAGAAGAGGAGCAGTCGCTTTTTTCTTCGTTGGTCGACCGTCTCGCTCTGGAAGGAGCCATGGCGCTCGGGTTGATCGCCCCGAAAGATACCAAAGAGGTAATGATTGACCTCAGTTTAGCTCAGTGGATTATCGACGTGCTGATGGATTTACGGGAAAAGACCCGCAATAATCTCGAACCGGAAGAGCAAGGAAAACTCACAGCTACCCTTGCCGATCTGCAGCGGGTGTTTGTGCTACGTTCCCAACAAGTTCACGAAGCGATGTTAAAGAATGCCGACCTAAAACCCAAGAATCCATAAATATACTCTTCCCAGAACAACGAAAGGGAGATCAACCGCATGCCGGCATCTGTCATAGTAGGAATGCAGTGGGGTGACGAAGGAAAGGGCAAAGTGGTCGACTACCTCACGCGCAATGCCGACTTAGTCGTTCGACATCAAGGGGGAAACAACGCAGGCCACACGGTAGTGATAGATGGTAAAAAGACCATCCTGCATCTGCTCCCCAGCGGGATTCTCAACGAACATTCCATCTGCGTCATCGGCAACGGCACGGTCGTTGACCCGTCCGTGTTGTGTACCGAAATCGAACACGTAGAAGCCGCCGGACATCGTTGTGAAGGAAGGCTCTATATTTCCGATTGTGCCCATGTCATCATGCCTTATCATCGGCTATTGGACAGGCTTCACGAACAGGCGCGAGGCAAAGGGAAAATTGGCACAACGGGACGTGGTATCGGGCCGGCTTACGCCGATAAAGCCGACCGGTTTGGCATACGAATGGCCGACTTGGTAAATCCCACCCGTTTTCGCGAAATGCTGGCGGCGTGTTTGTCTATTAAAAACCGCATTTTGGTGGAATGTCTGCAAGCAGATCCGATGGACGCTGATGCCATCTTCGAGGAATACTCCCGGTATGCAGCGCGTCTCCGTCCCTATGTGACAGATACTGTGACGCTCGTTCACCACGCCTTGAGCGACGGCAAACGAGTCGTTTTCGAAGGCGCGCAAGGTACCATGCTCGACATCGACCATGGCACGTTTCCGTATGTCACCAGTTCCAGTACCATTGCCGGCGGCGTATGTTCCGGCGCGGGAGTACCGCCCAGTCAAATCAAGGAAGTCATCGGCATCGTGAAAGCCTATACGACCCGCGTGGGCGAAGGGCCGTTCCCGACGGAACTGAAGAACGAACTCGGGGAGCTGTTACGCCAAGAAGGGCAAGAATTCGGCGCCACGACTGGCCGTCCCCGCCGGTGTGGCTGGCTGGACTGTGTACAGTTACGTCGTGCCGCGGCAATTAACGGTACCACCGGCATCGTGCTGACCAAAACCGACGTTCTGAGTAAATTGCAAAGGCTACGCATTTGTACCGCGTACCAAATCGACGGGAAAACTTTCGATGTTTTCCCGTCGGATCCAGAGCTCCTGAACCGCGCCGAGCCGATTTATGAAGATATCGAAGGTTGGAACCAGGATATTCGTTCGTGTCGAAAGCGTGAAGAACTTCCACAGAAAGCGGAACAGTATTTCCGCCGCATCGAAGAACTACTTGGAGTGCCTATCTATATCATCAGCGTCGGACCAGGACGCGAAGAAACGATAGCATGTACCGAAGCCTATCGCATTGCTTCTTCTTAATCCGTCATCGGTCACGTACCGCAAAAAACTTTCTGGTGGTCATTTCGCTTCTCATGACGGGATGCATAGGTTCAGCCCGTGTGTATTCTCCCGAGGAGGCAGTCAAAAAAACGGTGGAACGTATCGACCGAGCTATTAGAGAATGGCAAGAAGCCAAAACCTTTCAACGGGTTGAATTCCCAAGCAAACCAACCAAAGACCCACAACGAGTCGCTTTCTGGTATTACACCCATCCGCTGATCGCCCCGGCTTTGACCATCCCAGAACGTAAACAGAAGTTTGAAACCCAGCATCCCGATGTCCACCTCGACGCGCAGTTCATCGGTGAATGGTTCTACGCCATTCAAAAACTCACCGTCAGTCTTGCCGCAGACGACCTGCCGGACGTCGCGTTAGTCAAACAAGAATGGCTGGGGGCCTTGGTAGAGTCGGGGCGAGTGGCGCCGCTCGACATGGTGCTCGATGAAAATCTATTGAAGGACATCCCGGAATCTGTTCGGACGGCTTACTCGGTACAAGGTATGATGTATGCCCTTCCCGCCGATGGCTTCTGTTCCGTACTGTATTGCAATCGAGAAATCTTAAAAGACCTCGATCCGCCGAAAACCTGGGAAGAATTACGTCGCATCGCTGACCAACTTCGCCGCGCGCGGCCCGAAAAAGACTTTCATCCCATCGGCTACTTGCCTTTTATGGAAATGTTTTGGTCAGCCGGCGGCGAGATTTCGTTCGAGAAAACAAGCGGCTGTCTCGATGAGGAACATGCCCTGGACACTCTGCAATTCCTGCTTGCGTTACGCACTGAGGAACTTATGTATCCGCGTCCAGTCTCAGACGAGTCGGCTGGCCTCGAGCTTTTCGCTCGCGGACGCGTCGCCATGACGGCCGCGTCCAGCAGATTTCTGCCTCAGTGCAAAACCTTGCCTTTTGAAATCTCGCTCGCTCCTCTCCCCGGGAAGAATGGACCAATTTCGCGACTGTCCGACAACGTGCTCATCGTGTTCAGCGACTACGCCGAGTCGAAGAAAAGGACTATCGCATCGCTCCTGGAATTTCTCACGGGACCTGATGTACAAGGCGCATCCTCGCTGGAGCTGGGCGCCGTACCGATAAGAAGCACGATGCGAAAAGAGCTCAACATCCAGAGCGGTCTGTTGGAGGCGTTCACTGTTGCACGGAGTGCGCCGCTCGTACGCCCCTGGGGGATGGTGGAAGACGAACTACGCCGTATGGCAACCTTAGTCGGGTTATGAGATCAGCCCTGCCCGTTCTTCCCGGCAGACCCGTAAGCACGTGCTAAACGATTAATCCTCAAATTCCATACGGAAACGCTCGCCCAGATAAATCTGACGAGCCACAGGATTTTCCGCAATCTCCCGAGGCGTTCCCGCCACTACGACCTTTCCCTCGCTGATGAGATAAGCCCTGTCGGTAATACGTAACGTCTCCCGAACATTGTGATCGGTCACTAATACACCAATTCCACGCAGTTTCAGCGAGGCAACCATATCTTGTAGATCAGCCACGGCGATCGGGTCAATGCCAGCAAAAGGCTCGTCCAACAAAAAAACACGAGGCTCGGCAACAAGCGCCCGACAGATCTCCGTGCGCCGTCGCTCGCCCCCGGACAAAGCATACGCCGGGCTGTCAGCCACGTGGGAAATTCCAAATTCCTCCAGCAATTGGTCCAAACGCTCGCTGCGTTGTTTCGCAGGAAGCGGCAAAAACTCCATCACCGCCAACAGATTCTGACGTACCGTCAACCGACGAAACACCGACGGCTCTTGCGGCAGATATGCCATACCGGCGCGCGCCCGCTTGTACATGGGCAACCGCGTAATGTCGTTTCCCGCAAACCAAATCTTCCCACCGTCCGGACGCAACAAACCTACCGTCATGCGGAAGGTCGTGGTCTTTCCTGCGCCATTCGGACCCAATAGCCCGACAATTTCACCCGGGCGCAGTTCGATAGACACCTGGTCTACAACTCTTCTCCGATGGAATACTTTGACCAAGTTTTCCGTACGCAAGACTATTTCTGAGGTTTCCGCCACTTTTTTCTAACCCCTTATCGTTGAGCTCCTCGTGACATTATCGGCGCGATACACCCAGGAAAAGCCGCCTCAAACAAGCCCCGATTCATCCGCACCCGCTCGGCTTTGGAAAGATCCGCCGAATTCCGCTTGACCAAAACACGCGTCTCTTCATCCAACGGGCTATCCCGCCATGCGTCCGGATCATACAGGTCGCCCCGTGTGAGCAAAGGATTCAGTTGGCGCAAGATTTCCTCCTGAACCGTGCTATTCGGGGTACGATCCGGAGCCAAACGTTCCAAGGCGCTTCGGAATTCCGCGGGAAGCAAATTGGCGATCCGACTTGCTGCGAAGGAGTCCGATGCGCCTCCCGACGCCCGGAGCATTTGCAAGAACCTAGGCCAATCCCGAATGTCTGAAGCTTTCAACAAGAACGCGTCTTCGGGCTTCTCCCCGCGAGGATTCAGTTCAGCAATGTTCGCCTTCGCGATGCGCACCTCATTGGTTGCCGGGTTGAAGTACAACTCCTCAGCTGCTAAACCTCGCACCGGCGGGGCATCCCCATGAACGTTTCCTACAAAATGCAACTCTTTGGTCGCGGGATTCAGCTCCGCCCGTTCCGCTCGAATCGTGCCGTCTTCGTGCAGTATCTCCACAGCACCTTGCAGAACCACTTTTTGTGGGTCATACGTCAACTCCCCGGCGCGGAACTGTGGAATGTCAGGTGTCCGTCCCGCTACCTCTCCCGAAAAAACAAACCGCTTCGCCTGGGGACTCATCTCCGCGCGTTGGGAACGAATTTCACCCTGGGTGCCCGACACATGAACCCCGCCTTCCAAACGCACAACCGACGGCAACGATCCTGTTGCGTCTGCGCTATACACGAACTTAGCTTCCGCCGCGCGCACACGCATACTACTGGATTCTCGTGCGGCGCCACGAAGCACAAACTCCATGCCTCCCAAAATCGCCTTGACACGTTTTTCCTTGACACGCACCTGCGGGGCTTTTTCAATGGACATCTCAGAAAAGTCCATCCCGCTACCATCCGATTTCTCTTCGGGGGCTTTCATTTCAATACGCCGAACCTTCAAGTCGGTCAGATCGGCGTCTCCCTTTTCCAAATGATAGACAATTCGAGCCGCAGAAAATCCACGAATTTCTCCCAGGTCGCCTTGCACTCCCCCGGAAAAAACCATACGGCGGGACGCCTCATTCAACTCCGCAGTATTCGAGCGTATTGTCCCCTCTGTGCCACTCATAACAACGCCTTCGGAAAATGTCATGACGCGATTCTTGTCATCGCGTACGGCTCGGCCTGCGTCTACCTCGCCATCTGCTGTGGCGACATGTACCCGACCCTCGAGCTCGAGTCGCCCCGAACCATATGCAAGTCGGTCTGCTTGAAACTCCTGTACGTCCGGCGACGACCCGCGCACAGCACCGACGAAAAGAATCTGTTTTTGAGAGATATCAAACGTGGCCGTTTTCGAGGAAATACTGCCCAACGGGCCGCTAAGCTGAACGTCTCCTTCAAGTTTTATTTCACTGGGTAACATCTGTCCCGGCGCACTGTAGCCAAACGAAACGGTTTCCGCTGCCAAGCGGACCGTCTCCTTTTCAGATTTGGTGGAGGTGAGTTCAACAGTCACACCGCCCGTGATCGAGTGCAACCGTCGAGCCACCATGCGCACCATTGGGGCTTTTTTAAGCGCCATTCGGTCAAAATCCATGCGCACAGGGCCCTCTCCCGACTCCACGGCTTGGTCGGCTGCCTTTTGGGCAACATCAGCGCCTTGTCCCGACGTCAAGTCGATATCCCCCGTTGTCTCTGACAAAAGGAGCACTTCCTGGTCTCGGTTCGTCTCGTCGCCTCGGGGATAAAAAACAAACGTTGCCGCACGTAACACGGTGGCGTTGTTACGAATAATCGCGGGTTTTTCCGAACGGGCAGACTGCGTCTCGTTAGTCCAGAGGATATCGGCGAGCTCGATGTGCAAGGCACCAGAGTCCAGAACAATACCGCCCGTCAGGGCAATGCGCTTTGTGCTCTGGTCATACTCTCCGGCGCCCGCTCGCAAATAAGACTCGGTACCGTCCGAAGACGTGAATACCGCCTCCGCGTTTTCAAAAGACATGATGCCGCCTTCAACTACCCGCACACGCGTTTTCAAACGTAAAGTCGGCTGTGTCGGAATATTCGTCGGCATGCGCTCATCATAAAAAAGAAGTTCGATCATCCCGGATGCCGCTGACTTGTCTTGGGGCAAAGAGGCATCCCCCGAATCCCTTTCACCCCCAGCGTTTGACGTGGGAAGATTCGGTTTCGTACACGCGCCCAAAAGAAACATCAGGATCAGTACCAAAGCGTGAGCGCGCTTCATTCGTTTTCCTTTGCGTTACGCTCAAAAATAAGTTTCAAACCCTTCAGTGTAAGAAAGGGATCCACATGATCGATCCTTCGGGCAACCCCAGCAATGAGACCGGCGAGCCCACCGGTGGCGATGACAAACGGCGTTGCCCCAAGTTCAGCCGTAATCCGCTGAATCAAGCCATCCACCATGTCTGCATAACCATACGTCAGCCCGGCTCGTATATTGGAGACGGTATCGCGGCCGATTACCGTAGGAGGCACTGCAATGTCTACCTTGGGAAGTTTCGCACAGCGTTCAAAGAGCGATTCAGCGGAAATGCCGATTCCAGGCACGATGATCCCGCCGCAAAATTCACCTTTTGCCGACACCACATCGAACGTAGTTGCCGTGCCAAAATCTATCACAATGAGAGGACCCTTGTGTTCCGCCAAAGCCGCTACACAATTCACAATGCGATCAGCGCCCACCTCTTTTGGATTGTCTACCGATATGGGCAAGCCCGTGCGTATTCCCGGCTCCACCACAACAATTGGCTTACCAAATACCCGTGCACAGGCATGTTCCAGCGAAGCATTGACCGGAGGCACGACACTGGATATACAACAGCCGCGGATCTGGGGTAATTGCAAGCCCTCTTCGTGAAAAAGCCCCGACAGAACGACCCGAAACTCGTCGGAGGTACGGTCTGGCGCCGTCGCAATCCGCCAGTGAGCCCGAAGGGTACTCCCATGAAAAACGCCGAGCACCGTTTGGGAATTACCTACGTCAATGACAAGTACCATCGGTTTGTCTCCCGGGAACCAACCCGCACCCCTACGCCGCGTCCGAGCTGTTCAACGAAAAGACTTGAACAGAATCACCGTAAAGAACCGTGATGACACGATCGCCCTGCCGAACGTACAGCGTCCCCAAACTGTCAACCCCTTCAATAATACCTTGTCCCTCGTGCCACGTGGCAACTCCCCCCCGCAAACGACAAAAGTCAAACCATTCCCTGCTTGCTTCATCCGCCTGAAAAGGGTCCGCCCGCAACGAAACAACCCGCTTGTCTATTGCCTCGAGGATAGTACGAAACAACTCCGAACGTTGCGGCGTCCAATTCAATTCTTGAAAGAGCGACGTGGCACTCCCTTGTAATTCTTCGGGAAAATCCTCCCGTCGGTGCAACACATTTACGCCTAACCCCAAAACGCAGCCGTTAGAACGTTTTTCTACGAGGCAACCGCAAAACTTCTTTCCTCGTAAGAGTAGATCATTGGGCCATTTCCCCCTCAGCGCGTCAGCGGCATCAGGGTAAAGCCGAGTCAACGCCTCCACCACCGCCAAAGGACCAATAAACGGCAATCCCGGCAAATCGCCTTCAAAGAAAATACTGAACCAAAGCCCACGCCCTGCGGCACTTGCCCAAGACCTACCGCGTCTCCCTCTGCCCGCCGTCTGACGGTCGGCTATTATGACGGCACCATCCGTGGCTACAGCAAACGCCCGATCATTCGTGGAATCCACCACAGGAAAAAGTAAGACACGCGACCCGACGACTTGCGTGTTCAACGGTGCAGGATTCAGCGATACGTAGGACTCAGACATTTTTGATAATCAAGGAAAGATCGACAGCGGGGGCAGAGTGCGTGAGCGCCCCTACCGAAATTAGGTCAACACCTGTTTCCGCAACCGATCGTACCGTTTCCAAGGTGATATTGCCGCTTGCCTCTAAAATGACCTTTTTCCCTTTCACCATTTCCACTGCCCGCCGCATATCTTCAAGAGACATGTTGTCTAACAGGATCGCATCCGCGCCGGCATCGACCGCTTCCTGAAGTTCTTCCAGATTCGTCACCTCGATTCCGATTTTCATCAAGCGATGCGTTCCTTCTACTGCGCGTTTTATGGCTGTCCGAATTCCCCCCGCTGCCGTGATATGGTTTTCCTTGATCAATACCCCGTCAAATAAGGCATATCGGTGATTCGTGCCCCCTCCATGAACAACCGCGTCTTTCTCTAACTTGCGCATCAGCGGCGTCGTCTTTCTCGTATCACACAAACGCACGTTCAACCCTTCCAATGCAGCCTTATAACGCGCCGTCAGCGTGGCAATACCTGACAAACGCTGAACAAAATTGAGAGCCACGCGTTCTCCCATCAATACCGCTCGCGTCCGCCCTTGGAACCCAACGATCTTATCGCCTTTACGGAAACGCGTGCCATCCGTAAGGCCATCCCACTCGCGAATGTCGGCTTCCAATAATTCAAAAACATGCCGAAACACACCGATACCACTGATCACCCCGTCCTGTTTGCCGATTAACCAAGCTTGACAGCGTGCATCCGCCGGCACCGTGGCGTTTGTGGTGATATCCCCTTGTCCAATGTCTTCAGCAAGGGCGTCTCGGACAAGGGCTGACAAATCTTTCATACGTCGAGAATCCTCCTGCCGCCAGAATTGCGGAATTTTAACACGAAATACTCCAGAATTGCACAAAAGAAGGCAAACCTTTGGCACTGCATCGAAGAGGTTGACTAGCGCTTCTACGCCCCGTTGTCATTGCCACCTGTCAGTGTCTTTCCCTTAAGGACCTTCATGGAAAACCCTTTCTTCAATTATTCCTATCCAACACAACAAAGAGTGCCAAAGACACCGAACGAATACATCGCAGTGCATTCCCAGAAATTTTGTGATAACCTTACTTGTTATTTTTTCGGGAGGTAATACGATGTCTACTGAATCTTCAGACCCCATCTGGGATGCAATACGGCAGGAAGTGCTCGCCGAAGCCGAACGAGAGCCTGTCCTCTCCAGCTTTTTGTATGGATGCGTTTTGAATCATCATACTCTTGAGGACTCTTTGAGCTTTCTTTTGGCCACAAAGCTCGAAAGCGCCACCATTCCCGCCATTGCGTTGCGGGAACTTATTGATGAAGCTTTTCAGAACGACCCAGCAATTCGCGAAGCCATCCGCGCCGACATCCAAGCCGTGTGCTCACGCGATCCAGCATGCCGCGGTTTCTCCGTACCGCTTCTCTTCTTCAAAGGTTTTCATGCGCTGCAGTCCTACCGCGTCGCCCACTACTACTGGACTCAGGGCAGGGAAACCTTAGCGTTGTTTATGCAAAG